>JACLAC010000143.1_pt1 | contig 68516 bp, 61 predicted proteins | sample 8027881 | NCBI WGS metagenome assembly JACLAC01 (sample SAMN15725517, study PRJNA655200) | protist metagenome | isolation source: fluorescence activated cell sorting (FACS) single amplified genomes of... | place: Spain: Blaines Bay Microbial Observatory, Mediterranean Sea | collected 2016-01-19
GCATTTATTTATATGGAAAGTTATGCCGCTTAACCCCCGAAAACTACACCAGATTGCATACTTGCGCTACGACCCGGTCGACAGACCTGGACTATGGTTTCGCGATTGCATTCAGATTTCCCATAGGGCTCCACGACACAAGTGCAAACGTGGTTTAAACTTCTTTGATTATACCTGCGACTAAGTGCTGCACTTGAGTAGTCCCAGCCCCACCGCAACACGTACGGTCCTGTTCACCGATCTGGCCGACTATACCGGGCGCGTTTCGCGTACCGATCGTGAGGGATTACGGCGAATTCTGTCCGAACACGAAGCTGCCGTGCGACCCATGGTCGAAGAAAACGGCGGGCGTATCGTGAAAAACATTGGCGATTCGTTCATGTGCGTGTTCCCTTCAGCGTCCGACGCGCTGCGTACGGCTTTGGAGATCCATGCTCACGAAAACGCCAAAGCGGAGCAGGACACCATACGCATGGCAATCAGTACCGGCGACGTTGAGGAGATCGACGGCGACGTGTACGGCACGCCAGTCAATCTGGCGGCCCGCATGCTCGACTTGATCCCGGCGGGGGAAACCTGGTTCAGCCTGGCAACGCGACTGTGCATGAACGTTTCGGAGACGCCGTGGGATGACGTTGGCCGCTATGAACTGAAAGGCATCCCGGACGAGCAGGACTGTTTCAGATTGGTCCCGCAGCATCGCGCGTGGCTGCCGAAACGTATCGAGTCCGCTATCGAGTCGCGCAGCCTGGTGCGTATTGGTCCAGACGAGGGCACGCCGCACCTGCCGGCCGAACCGACAATCCTGCTGGAAAACTTCACGCCGGGTTCCAACGAACTCAAGAGAGTCATGCGGGCCCTGCCTGTTCTTGAGCCACAGGCCTACTATCTGGCCGCGCACACGATGAATAGCGCAGACCGCCAGGATTGGCTGGCAGCGGGTCACGGCTTGGTTATCGGCAGTCTGGAAGCCATCGATTTCGCGGTTGTAGCGTGTCTCGATGCGAACAAGACTCAGCACGCAGATACGTATTCGCTGGACCCGGAAGAGACGATGGTCGTCGCGCGGGCCCGCAACGCAGACCTGGAACTGACCGTCTGCGGGCTGGCGCTACCGTCGGTACCGTTTTCACAGGTCGTTGAGAGCTACTCCTACGACCTGCTCCCTGACTGTCGCTGGGTGACCCGGTCAAGACGCTCGGTCTTACGTTTAAATGTCACCCGTGATGCCGTCGTGATTCACGCGCTGCAGCCGGAAATCGCTGTGGGCGGCTCCGGCCTCGCGTCCGGCAGCAGTAAGACTCTCACCGAGGAGACAACCATTCAGACGCCGGTCGGCGAGTTCAAGTTCATCCCCACCAACCGCTACGCAGGCGTGGTACTGCGCGAAACGGATATGCGGTTGTCACTCAGACGAGGACAGCGTGGCGAACTGGGTCGTAACCCGGGGTCGCCAGGACTCGCGTTTCCAAACCGCCCTGGGCAGGAGAACATCCGATGGTGCCTGGGCGCGCGCGCCGAATCGGCCAAGGCGAACGGGTTTACGCTGGATCGCGTATTGGCAGGTCGTCAGCAGGCGTCTGTTGAGCCCGTGACCGGCGGCATTAACCTCATGCCGTTACACCCCGAGTGTCCGACCTATGTAATGCGTGGCAGTAAACTTGGACAAACCAAGAAAGCCGTGCGCATCACCGTGGACGATATGATTGTCGCAGGCACGACGGTAATTTCCATGCGTGTCCCCAAGTAGTGTCTAAGCCGACGGGCGCGAATAATTGGGCATAAGATCGGTCCAAGCTCGAACAAGGAATTCGTTTCCAGCGAGTTCTACAGGAGAAATGCACGGACTATGAAAGCAGTATTAGCGCTTCTAGCCCTGGTAGGTGCGGCCCAGGCAGTATCCGCGGATACGCGCATCGTCGATCCCAACACACTCTCGATGAGCGATGCGCAGCGCAAAGCCACCTACATCATTACGGATTTCCTGAGCAACCATCACTACAAGAAAGCGCGGATGGACGACGCGCTCAGCTCGCAGCTGATGGACCGCTACTTGAGGACGCTGGACCCGTCGCGGATGTATCTGCTTAAAAGTGATGTCACGGCATTTGAGACTTACCGCTACCGGCTGGACGATCTCATCGACAGACGCCGTCCCGATGTAACGGTAGCGTTCGAGTTGTTCAAGCGGTTCCGCGCTCGCGTCGAGCGCCGCACGGAGAGGCTTCTGACGCTACTCAACACGAATTTCGACTTTACGGTTGATGAGTCGTATCTCTTCGCCCGCGAGGATGCCGATTGGGCTGCGACGGAAGCCGAGTTGGACGAGTTGTGGCGCCAACGCGTCAAACATGATGTGTTATCCCAGCGCCTCGTCGGCAAAGACAAAGCCGAGATCGTTGAACTGCTGACGAAACGCTACGAGCGCGCACGCCGTCGCGTCGAACAATACAACGCTAACGACGTGTTCCAGTTCTTCATGAACGCGCTCGGGCGCACGATCGAACCACACACGGCGTATATGTCCCCACGGAGTTCCGAGAACTTCCGCATTCGAATGAGCCTGTCGCTACAAGGCATCGGCGCGGCGCTTCAGACCGAAAACGAATATACAGTCGTTCGCCGCATCATCACTGGCGGGCCGGCTGACCTCGGCAAGAAACTGAAGGTTGACGATCGCATCATTGGCGTAGGTCAGGGTGACAAGAAGCTTGTTGATGTCGTCAGCTGGCGCCTGGAAGACGTGGTTGACCTGATTCGGGGCCCCAAAGGCTCCACGGTCCGGCTACGCCTGCTGTCCAAAGGCGCATCCGCTGGCTCTACACCGCGCGAAATCAGCATCGTGCGTGACCAGGTCAAGCTCGAGGAGCGCGCGGCGAAGAAGTCCATTTTGAAGGACATACAGGACGCTCACGGGGCGCGCATTGGCGTGATTGACGTACCCACGTTCTATCTGGATATCGAGGGCCGATATCGCGGCGACCCGGACTATCGCAGCACGACCCGGGATGTCCGTCGCTTACTTGGTGAGTTGCAGAAAGAGAAAGTTGATGGCGTCATCGTGGATCTGCGCAATAACAGCGGCGGGTCATTGATCGAGGCAACTGACCTGACAGGGCTGTTCATTGACTCCGGACCAGTCGTGCAATTGCGCTACTCGAACAACACCGTAGAGGTGAATGAAGACGAGGACGCAGGCGTCGCATACGACGGACCGCTGGCTGTTTTGGTCGACCGCTTCAGCGCGTCAGCCTCAGAGATTTTTGCTGGCGCCATCCAGGACTACAGACGCGGCATCATCATTGGTGAGCCGACCTTTGGCAAAGGCACTGTGCAGCGCCTGCTACGGCTCGACAAATGGGCGCGTGGTCATACAGGCCTGGGTCAACTGAAAATGACGACGGCGCAGTTTTTCCGCGTCAACGGCGAGAGCACGCAGCATCGCGGCGTCACGCCGGATATCGTGTTCCCAACAGCGATCGACTCCGATAAACACGGCGAGCGCGGGCTGGAAAACGCCGTGCCATGGTCGCGCACGAAACCAGCGAACTACCGCGCCGGGCGGGACATCAGCGACCTGGTCGACAGCCTGCGGATGCGGCACGAAAAGCGTATTCAGACGAACCCCGGTTTCAACTATCTCGTGGAAGAAGCTGCCGCCGCCAAAGCCGTGCAGGATCAGAAGTCTGTATCGCTGGTCGAAAGCGTCCGCAAAGCCGAGCAAGACCAGCTGGAAGCGGCACAACTTGAGCGCGAGAACCGATTCCGTATTGCACGCGGCCTCAAGCCGCGGGTACCTGACTCGGACGAAGAAGTGGAACCGTTGGAAGAAGACGTGCTTCTGGAAGAATCTGCTCGCATTCTTAGCGACATGGTCAGCGCCAATACAGTTGTCCGTACGGCTGAGGTGCACAAAGCGGGTCAGTAGCCTTAGAACATCCCCAGTTCGAGCCCGGCCGCTACCGTCATACCAAGCTCCTGACACGCCTCCAGATTGGAGGCGTGTACCTCTCCGCGCACGATAATGGGCGCAACGACTTCCTTGAGTGGATAACCAAGCGCGATGCGCCGAATAGCGCGCACAGCCCCGGTCCCATCGTTACCCGCACTGACGAACAGCGCATAACCCATACCTTCCACTAGCCCCTGGGCCGGGTAGTAGGTGCGGTCCAGAAAGTCTTTCATGGCGCCGGACATGTAGCCAAAGTTTTCCGGCGTCCCGAGGATGACGGCGTCCGCCCATAACAGGTCATCCAGGCCGCTCTCACCGGCCAGCTGTAGTCGTGTGTCCACCCCATCAATCGCCGGGTCCGTCGCGCCTCTGTAGACCGCGTGCGCCAGGGCCTCGGTCCGGCAGGATTGCGAGTGATAGACCAGCAGCAGATGTTTCACGCGGGCGGTGAAGCGCGTTTATCAGGATTGCTTGAACAGGCTTTCGACCGCGCCGGACGCCCACACTGCGTAGACAACCGCCGCCGGCCAGAACACCAGCAGCAACACCACAAACAACAATACCGAGAACGTCTTGTTGTTCTTGGCCTCTTCCGCGGCACGCAGTTCGCGCACCTGGGCGAGCTTGATTTGATTCAAATCGCCGGTTGTGACCGGGGAACCACAGGAGCCGCAGATTGGCGCCTGCGGTAGATCCAGTGACACCTGCATGTTGACGTTTGCGCCACAGTTTTCGCACTGCTTGACAACCAGAATCCGCGAGCGCATGCGGCCATCCACGATGGTGTCCGCTTCCGGGTCAAACACGTAATAGCTGCCGGGCTGGCGGTTGATCGTATGTAATGCGCTTTCGATAAACGGCCGCGCAAAGCCCGTAGAACGCTCCAGTTCGGCGATCGAGACTTCGGTCGCGTGATCCAGAATATTCCAGACCGCCACCACGCGATTCTCGTGCCGCCGAATCGAATAACCCGCCATCAACAGCACAACCGCACCGATGGCAAACGCAACCGTAGTCATACTGCTGGCGAGGTCCATGACTCCTTTGTCATCGGCGGCCGCAGTACATCCGTTAGTGAACAACAGACCGATGACAACCAGCCATCCGGCGCGGATCAGCCAGTTATCGATCTTGTGGATGTCTTTCTTGTGGTTCGCCATGCCAATCACGCAGCCTTAGCGGCTGTCTGATACTTATGTGGGGACGATACGCTCCACATCAATTAATGCAACGCGCTTACGGAGCTAGCGGGGCGCGACTGAGGAAGGTCAGCGCCTGTTCATGCAACGCCGGATTGGCGGCCGCGACAACCCGCGCGTAGCCATCCCCGGTCAATGCCTGACCGTGCCAGTCCGTAATCACACCACCAGCGCCGCCCACCACTGCTATCAGCGCCATGTAGTCATACGGCGCAAGGTCGGCCTCCACAACGAGGTCCAGGTGCCCACTCGCGAGTGTTGCGTACGCCGCACAGTCGCCACCCCAGGAGCAGAACCATGCCTCGTCAATCAACGCCATGACCAAGTCATGTTCCTCCGAGTTGAACATTTGTGGACTCGTACAACCCACCCGGGCCAGAGTCAAATCAGACTGTGTGGAGGTCTGTGTGGCGACCCCGTTCTCCGTCGTTGTGGCATCCATGCCGACCCAGCGACGATCAAGCGCTCCCAGGTCTATGACCCCAAGAACCGGCTGTCGGTTGCGCATCAAGCCAATGAGCGTGCCCCACAGCGGCTTACCCGTGATAAATGCTTTCGTGCCATCAATCGGGTCCAGCACCCAGACAAACTCCGCGTCTTCGTTACGCGCACCAAACTCCTCGCCGATCACGCCGTGTTCGGGCGCCAGCTCTCGCAGTAGCTCACGCATCGCCTGCTCCGCTTCACGGTCCGCGCGCGTCACGGGGGAATCATCGTCCTTCTTGTGCATCACAAGCGGTTCGCCAAAATGTGGCAAAGCCGCCGCGCGCGCCGCATCGGCAAGCTGGTTGGCGAGTTGTTTGAGGCTGGATGCGTGCATGCAGTCGAGACTCCTTAGGTTCTGTACAACAGGCTGACTGATACCCTACTCGGGCATGGAAGATAAGATTGCCTCGATATAAAAAGCATTTCTCGATTTCGACGCACGCGTCGTTCGCCACAACTACCTTCGACGGTTCAGATTATACTCGCGACGTTTTCCAACTCGGGCCAGGGCAGACCTCAAGCCGAGCGAAGGCCCATCAAGCCGGTCTTATAGAAAAGGATTATGCAATCAATGGACCAAGTTGACGTCGTCGTCATCGGCGCCGGAGTCGTCGGGCTCGCCGTGGCTCGGGCGCTCGCGCAGGCGGGCCGCGAGGTGATTGTCATCGAGGCGGAGGACTGCATTGGCGCGCATACAAGCTCGCGTAACAGTGAGGTCATCCATGCGGGCATCTATTACCCACACAACAGTCTGAAGGCGTTTGCATGCGTGCGCGGCAAACATCTCTTGTACGACTACTGTGCGTCACACGGCGTGCCACACAAACGCATCACAAAACTGATCGCCGCGGTGGATGAGGCGCAGGATGTCGAGCTGGCTCGCATCAAAAAGAATGCCGAGGGTAACGGTGTTAATGACCTCGAGTGGTTGGACCAGGCGCAGTCGCGGGCACTGGAGCCGGCGGTTGGGGCTACCGCCGCGTTGCTATCGCCCTCAACGGGCATCATAGACAGTCACGCGCTGATGCTGGCGTATCAGGGTGATGCAGAGGACGCAGGGGCCATGCTGGCGCTGAAGAGTCGGGTAGTGGCGGGCTGCGTGCGTGCGCATGGCGTTGAGTTACGCGTGGATGCAGACGGCGAGCCGATGCCATTGTTGGCGCGCCTGGTCGTCAATTCTGCTGGCCTGACGGCACCGGATGTGGCGCGCGCCATTGAGGGGATTCCGGAAGAACACATACCAAACGCGTATTTCGCCAAAGGCAACTATTTCACGCTGACGGGGAAGGCCCCGTTCTCACGCCTGATTTACCCGCTGCCAGAGCCGGGCGGTCTGGGCGTACACGTAACGCTGGACCTCGGAGGTGGGGCGCGTTTTGGGCCGGACGTACAGTGGCTGGACGAAATCGATTATTCGTTGGACCCCGCGAGGGTCGAACGTTTTTATCCGGCGGTTCGCAGCTGGTATCCGCAGCTGGCCGACGGTTCGCTGAACCCCGGCTATACCGGCATCCGCCCCAAGGTCTCCGCTCAAGGTGAACCCGCGGCAGACTTTGTCATCAGTACCGCTGAGGACCACGGTATTGCCGGACTGATCAACTTGTTTGGGATCGAATCTCCCGGACTGACCGCGTCGTTGGCGCTCGCAGAGAAAGTTGCCGACGCCGCGCACCTGACTGCGTGACGATGCGACCCCAAAACCGGTCTTCTGGCCAGGTTCAAGGCCTGGAGAGATGAGCTTACCCGCGACGCAATTTTAGCCACCGGCGACGCATGGGGGGGACTTATTGCCAGGGCCGAAAATTCGCTCTTGTGTTGCAATGCAACATCCTTATATTACGCGGCCTCGGCGCACGTCATAGGCGGCCCAAAGCTTGCTTCACACAGCGTCGAGAGAGGTTATTTCTTATCGCTTCGCGGCCGTCCACAAGAGGGTCGCCCGGACCAGAGGTCACACACCATGTTGATGCTCAGTTTTGCTCGTCGCACCGTCGAGTCCGTTGTCCGCCTGTACATGCGCGCGCGCACGCTGCAGGAGCTGCGTCGCGTTTCACCGAGATTACTAGCTGACGTCGGGGTCGATGCTGCAAATCTGGACGCGTTTGTCTACCGCATGTATGCGGATGCTCCTGCTCAAAACGATCCGAAGCGTTCCGACGTTCCCGTGACTCCGCTGGCAACTGCCAGCTAAGCAAGGCCCGCTCACAGGTCCACAAGACCTGTGGTCAAGATACGTTAAGCGTTTCTTCCGGCTTTCTTTCTTGGCCTTTTCTTGATGAGTAGCCGCGCCATCTTTGGCGCGGCGATTCTCAAACCCACACCCCTCTCGCTCTCTTCCTGCGAATCACTACCCAGGCTGCGCTAAACTTCCGCCCTTGAACCACTTTGGGCCGAACCGTTGAGTAGCGAATACGTTGAGTAGCGAATACCAAGAGACCTGGCAAATCACCAAACCCGCGCGTCGTTCGGCGAAAGGCTTGGTCAGTTCACAACACAGGCTGGCATCGCTTGCCGGCGCAAAAGTTCTCGCCGAGGGCGGTAACGCCGTCGATGCAGCCGTCACGACCGCTCTCACGATTGGAGCCGTAGAGCCCTGGATGAGCGGGCTCGGTGGTGGCGGCATCATGCTTGTCTACGTGGCCGCGGAAGACCGCACGTACGCCGTCGACTACACAATGGTGGCTCCGCAAGCCCTCAACCCGGCGGACTACCCGCTGGTAGAAGGCGCGGATAACGACCTGTTCGGCTGGCCCTCCGTCGAGGGCGACCGCAACGTGCACGGCCCTTTGTCGTTTGCCGTGCCGGGCACGGTGGCAGGACTTTCGCTTGCGCTCGAACGGTTCGGAACGGTGTCGTTCAAGGACGCTATCGCGCCGGGCGTAGCGCACGCCGAAGCTGGCATGGGCGTCGACTGGTACGCGTCACTCAAAATTGCGAGCGGCGGTCCAACGCTCGCGCGCTATCCGGAAAGTGCCAAAACCTACTTGCCCAACGGCTTTGTTCCATGTGGTGAGTGGGGCGGCGAGTTGCCGCGCATACAGCTTGGCAATCTGGCCGAAACTTACCAGCTGTTGCACGAGCGCGGCCCGCAAGATTTCTACACAGGCGAAGTGGCACGGCGGCTGGTCGCGGACATGCAGGCCGTAGGCGGCAAGATCTCCGCAGACGACCTGTCGCGTTATGGCGCAAGCATTAATGACGTTGCACCCAGCGCCCATCACACACATACCATTTACGCGGCACCCGGTCTCACGGCGGGCCCGACGTTACTGGACACACTGGCGCGCCTGAGGGATCGCTGGCCTGGTGCTGACGCGCCCGACGCCGCCACCTACAAGGCTTACGCCAACTCGCTACATGAGGCGTATGCGCACCGCCTGGCAACCATGGGCGAGGCGGATGACAGCAAAGCGCCAGGCTGCACCACTCACATGAGCGCGGTGGATGCAGAGGGTAATGTTGTTGCACTTACGCAGACCTTGCTGTCCGTGTTTGGCTCCAAAGTCATGCTGCCGGCCACTGGCATCCTGATGAACAATGGTGTGATGTGGTTTGACCCACGACCCGGCCGGCCGAATTCAATGGCGCCAGGTCGCCGGCCGCTGGCGAACATGTGCCCCACAATTGTGGAGCGCGCCGACGGCGCCAGGTTTGCCCTGGGAGCAAGCGGTGGACGCCGCATCATGCCAACCGTGTTTCAGTTGACATCCTTTCTGACGGATTTTGGTATGACGCTGGAAGACGCCATGCATCAGGGCCGCGTAGACGTCAGTACCGCGCCCTATGTAGGCGTTGACAGGCGCCTCGGCGAAGAAGTCTTGGCCGCGGTTGCAGAAGACCACACGAATGCACGCGCCCACACGCACGGTGTTTATCCTGCGCTGTATGCGTGCCCCAACACCGCGGCCCATCTGCCTGACGGCACGCTGGAAGGGTCCGCGTTTATCATGTCGCCCTGGTCGTATTCGGCCACGGCCGAAGAGATCTAGTCGGAGTTCTGTAATGCCACGCACACGATACGAACGCATCCACAGTGCCTGCCCACACGATTGCCCAAGCACCTGTGCGCTGGAAGTGGAACGCGTTGATGCGCAGACCATCGGCCGCGTATACGGCGCCAAGGACAACGACTACACCAGCGGTACTATCTGCGCGAAGGTTGCAAGGTACGCAGAACGTGTGCACCACCCTGACCGCTTGAGCAAACCGCTCAAGCGGGTTGGTCCCAAAGGTGTTGGCCGTGAATCGTACGTCGAGATCAGCTGGGACGAGGCGTTGGATACGGTGGCCGATGCCATGCGCAGCGCAACCGAGGAGTTTGGCGCCGAGTCCGTCTGGCCATACTTTTTTGCCGGGACAATGGGGCTCTGTCAGCGCGACAGTATCGAACGGTTGCGCAACGTGCTTGGCTTTTCGCATCAGCACCGCAGTATCTGCACGACACTCGTCGACGCGGGCTGGCTCGCGGGTAACGGTGTCAAGCGTGGAATTGACCCGCGCGAGATGGCCGAGGCAGACCTCATCGTGATGTGGGGCGGCAACCCGGTAAATACCCAGGTCAACGTGATGCACCACATCACGCAGGCCCGGCGTAATCGCGGCGCGAAGCTGGTGGTCGTTGATCCTTACCGCACAGGCACGGCCGAAAAAGCCGACCTGCACCTGATGGTGCGTCCGGGTACGGATGCGGCGCTCGCCTGCGCGGTCATGCACGTATTGTTCGCTGAAGAGCTGGCGGACTGGGAGTACCTGGAGAAATTCACCGATTGCCCGGCCGAACTGCGCCAGCATCTGTCCACGCGCACGCCGGAGTGGGCCGCCAACATCACGGGCGTACCGGCAGACGACATTGTGGCCTTCGCCAGGCTCTACGGCACCACCAAACGCAGCTTCCTGCGTATGGGTTATGGCTTATCGCGCAGTCGCAACGGCGCGGCCAGCGTGCACGCCGCGTCGTGTTTGCCAGCGGTGACCGGGGCATGGCAACACCTGGGTGGCGGCGCGTTGTATAGCACGCGCGAAATCTACGGACTGGACCAGAGTGTGATCATGGGTCTGGACCGACACGACCCCAGCATCCGTACGCTGGACATGTCGCGTATCGGTGCGGTGCTATGCAACGACCCGCGCGATATTGGTGACGGTCCGCCAGTCAAAGTCATCTTCATCCAGAACACCAATCCCGCCGTGGTTGCGCCCGAATCCGAGCGCGTGCGCGAAGGGTTCATGCGCGACGATCTGTTTGTGTGTGTGCATGAGCAGTTCATGACCGACACGGCGGCGATGGCCGACATCGTGTTACCCGCAACCACCTTCCTCGAGCACGACGACTTCTATACGGGTGGGGGCCATACGTATCTGCAGGTCTCGCGTCCTGTTATCGAGCCTTACGGCGAGTCGCGCCCTAATCACGATGTCTTGTGCGCACTAGCCAAACGACTGGGCGGCGAACATCCTGGCTTCGATATGACCGCCTGGGAGTTGATCGACGATTGTCTGAAACGCTCTGGTTATCCGGGCGCAGACGAGATATACGCCGGCCACTGGCATGACTGTGTGCAATCGTTTGAAGACATGCATAACCTGAACGGCTTCGGCTTCCCTGACGGTAAGTTCCGCTTCCAGCCGGACTGGGGGGCGCTCGGTCCCTACGGTGACAAGATGCCCGAACTGCCCGACTATCTGGAAAACATCGACGTCGCCGACGACGAGCGTCCTTACCGCATGGTCACGGCACCGGCGCGAGGGTTCCTGAATACGAGCTTCACGGAAATGCCTACATCCGTCCGCCGCGAGGGTAAACCCACCGTTATGCTGCATCCGGACGACTGCGATGCGCTTGGTCTGACGGATGGGATGCGCACACGCCTGGGCAACACACTCGGCTCCGTGGTCGTCGAAAGCAAAGCGTTTGACGGCGTCCAACGCGGCGTTGTTATCGTTGAAAGCGTCTGGCCAAACAGCGCTTTCGAAGAAGGCCGCGGCATCAATACGCTGATCAGTGCCGACCCCGGCTGGCCCAACGGGGGAGCGGTGTTTCACGACACGGCGGTGTGGATACGACCAGCCTGAGTTGGCAGACAATCGGCGGTGCACCATCAACTGTGACCGCTCCATGCCCGACACGCCATGCCCGACACGGCACGCTCCCCGTCCCGTGCCGCACAGGCGAACCGTGCGGCCACCTTACAGGTGCGCGTTGGGAGGTGCAGCCTTCAGCCGCGCCCCGCAGCCAACTCAAGTCCCACCGCGTCCGCGTAGCGCGTCAGTGCAACTTCGGCGGCACGTTGATCGGCGACGTGCTGTTTAGGGTTGGCACGCTCGTAGTGCAGGTGAACGACGTTGAGGATGCCGGCGTTGCGGTCAGCTTTGAGGTCGACACGGCCTGACAGGCGGTCGCCCGACAGTATGGGCATACAGTAGTAGCCAAATTGCCGGTCAGCGGCGGGTTTGTAGATTTCCAGTACCTGCTCAAAGCCGAACAATTCCAGTACCCGACCGCGATCCCACAGCAGTGGGTCAAATGGCGATAACAGGACACCCTGGCTGCTGCGTAGCTTCGTGGCGTCGATTCGGTCGACGAGTTCGAGGTCAGCGGGTGTGATCCACCCTTCTACATTCCGTTTGCGTAGCGCCAATGTGCAGGGCACCACCTGACCGGACTCCTGCAGTTCCTGCATGGCTTGCACCAGCTCCGCCCGGCAGTTGCGCAACCGCCAAGTCGCTGCCAGCAAACCGGTTGTGGCAAAGCCGTGGCCGTTCAACGCCCGCAACAGCAGTTGTTTGTACGCATCCATGGTTGCGGTTTCCTGCCCCAACAGCTCCGTCGGAATCACGCGCTCCGGCAGATCATAGATGCGTTGAAAGTTGCGGCGCTCGCGGATGATGAGATCACCCGATGACCATAACGCTTCGGCGATACGTTTGGCGAGCTTGATATTCCACCAACCGGCGCGACGTTCCCCCTCGAGGTCTGTCGAGCGGAATGCACCGTCCCGCGCGCGGTCCATCACAGCACGCGCCAGACGCGGATGTTCGTTCAACAGGTCACCCCACCACGGATGCACGGCAAACTGACGGCGTCTGAACGCAAATGTCGGATACAACGTCAGCGGTAACCAGCAGGCTTCGTGCCCCCAGTACTCAAACAGCGGTTCGCCCGGTTGCAACAGTGTCTCGGCCGAGCGGGTGTCAAAACCCTGGAGCCGCGACGCCAGCACAATACCGTGTGTGCGAGCGCCGGAGATCGATACGGTGTCCAGTTGCAGGTAACCAAAATGATCGATCCACGCGCTGGCGCGGCGTTTGGTCTGTTTGCCGCGCGGGCGACTGCGAGCGGGAAGCGCCAGCCATTCCGGATGCCAGAATCCAGCTTTTACCAGTGCGAGCCTGCGCGCTTGGCGAATGGACAGCTCAAGTTGAGACACAAGTCAGCCGGTAGCCTGCGCCAGGGCCCTTCTGGCAATGTCCCGAGTGCTGTCAAACGCGAGCTCCGGGAGCGCGTCCAGCGGAAAATAATCAGCCGCGGCAGCATCATCCGCAGCTTGCAGCTGCCCCGCAGTGATCTCGGCGTTGTAGACCAACATGATGGCGGCACCTTGACCACTCTTGTCGCCATAAACTGCTTCCAGCTCACCAATGGTGACTTCCAGGCCTGTCTCTTCCAGTACCTCTCGACGCGCCGCCTCCTCGGGCAATTCGCCTGGGTCGAGATAGCCGGCTGGGAGACACCACTTGCCTTTCTCGGGCGAGAAGATGCGTTGCACCAGTAACAGGCGCTGGTCGCGCACAATCATGGCGCCTACGGCGACGCGAGGCTCTACAAAATGAATGTAGCGGCACTGTGTGCAGATCCGTCGGGCCTTACCCTGAAACTCGCCGGTGCGCATCACGCCACCACAGCGCACACAGTAGCGCACGCGCAACGGCGCACCAGGATCAATCTCAGGGGTGGCTCCGTCCTGACTGCTCACTGCGTGGTTTCCGCTGATGCCAGCCAGTCGTGCAGGAAGCGCGTGCACCACGCTTCTACGTGACCGTCGTGAATCAGGTTGGCGCGGCGCTGAGCCTCGGGGCCCTGAGTGCCGGGCAGCACCAGCCGACGGGCGCCGCCCGTCGACCAACGCATCAACATGTCCCGGGTCACGTCAGGATGAAACTGCACACCGAGATGTCGCGGGCTCACGCTGAAAGCCTGATTGGTAAATAACTCGCTGGTGGCGAGCAACGTGGCCGTTGAAGGCAGATCAAAACTTTCACGATGCCATTGATATATGTGCATCGAATCGGGGAAATACGCGGTACCAGCCTGAGTCGCTTTGATCTCGTAGTACCCAATCTCCGCAACCTGTTGCGGGTGTTCCCACACACTGGCGCCATGCACGCGCGCAAGCATCTGCGCCCCAAGGCAGACGCCCAGGAACGGCGTATCGCCATCCAGCGTCGTGGACATCCAGTCGAGTTCCCGACGGATGCCAGGCTCGTGCTCGTCGTTGGCACTCATCGGACCGCCAAACATCACCACGCCAGAGTAATCGTCGAGCGTCGTCGGTAATGCGTCGCCCAGATTCGGGCAGCGGATGTCTTCATGCACGCCCCATCGGCGCATGATCCGCCCCACCCTGCCAGTTGTCGACGTTGCTTGGTGCACGATCATCAAAACCCGTTTCATCAGGCGGCGCTCATTCGGTCCATCGCGCGATCAATGCATCCATATGCATTTCGAGCCACTGCAACGCGATGATCGTTTTTGAATTGACAATCGCCCCGTCGCGCAGCCGACCCAACGCCTCGTCAATAGAAAACGGCTGCACACGGATATCTTCACCTTCACTGGCCAGGCCGTGCGTGCCGCCCGCCGCGCTCGCATCCACGCGCCCGACAAACAAATGCACGGTTTCCGAACACGCGCCAGGGCTGGTCAGATATTTGCATAACAGTTCGACCCGGTCGGTCACGAGCCCGGTTTCTTCCTGGCATTCGCGCACAGCCACACCCTCCGGCTCCTCGCCGGCCTCGATGATCCCCGCTACACATTCCAGTAGCCAGGGTTCCCAGCCGGCTGCCATCGCCCCGGGTCGGAACTGTTCGATCAGCACAACCTCACGGCGCCACGGATCCACCGGGAGCAGCGCAGCCACATGCCCGCGTTCAAAGACTTCCCGAACGAGTTCGGCGCTTTGCCCGCCATCATGCAACGCGTGCGTCAATGCGTAACGGTCGACGCGGAAATAGCCGTCGAACACAGCGTCTTTGCGGCGCACATCAACACGCCGGCGCGACCTATCTGTCATGAACCAAAAGCTACTGGGTCAGTGAAGTGACAAGGTCGACGCCCAGTTGCAGGAAGGACTCCATCTGCGTGCCGAAACGCCCATACAGCCAACTGCCCACCAATGCGACGGCACCGAGAATGATGCCAACGGGGATGCATGCAAGCACAAACTTCAGGATCAAAATCACCATCGCGGTGAAGCGGATTTGTACATCCCGCACTACCACTTCGGTCACACCGTCAATCGTGATAGGGCCGGTCACCTCCGCACGGGCGCCAATGACATCAGGCGCCGACGTCGGGGCATGCTGTTGTGGTTGCGCGCTTTCGGGCACGCGCACCATGACATGCCAGCCGTTGCTCTGCTTGCGGCCCACCAACTCGCCGCTCTGAATCCTCTGGACCACATCCTCTGCGGTCGTTCCCTGTTCACGCGCCAGCACCTCGGCCGGTACAAACACGCCAGCTACGCTTTCCATCGATCCCCCCCGATCAGTATGTCCTCGGTTGCCTGCGTGTGCGCCCAAAGGCGTTCAGTCGGCACGCCCCACGCTGTACTCGGCGTCCACCGCCGGTTTGCTGGTGCACACGGCGCGGCCATCGTTGACCATTTCCACCAGATGCGCCAGCACCGAGCGGGCCGCAGCCGGATACAAACGCTTGTCCACGCCCTGGTACATTCTCGGAACCATCTCGCGTATGTCGCTGATGCCGTCCGCAAGGCAGCCCAAAATCTGCTGATCGCGCGCACGTCGATGTTCTACAAAAGCCCGCACCAACCGGCGCGGCTGCTCAATCCGCGGACCGTGTGTTGGCCAATAAAACTCTTCGTCACGCGCCAGCAGTTTATTCAGGCTGCGCAGATAATCACCCATGTCCCCGTCTGGCGGCGAGACGATGCTTGTCGACCAACCCATGACATGGTCGCCACTAAACAGCGTACTCTCCTCACGCAGAGAGAAGCAGATGTGGTTGGACGTATGGCCTGGCGTGTGGACACACTCAACGCTCCACCCATCCCCTTCGATGATGTCCCCGTCGCGCACTTCAACGTCTGGCGCAAAATCCATGTCGCCACCCTCTTCAACCACGACGCCTTGCTCGGCTTTGCCCGCGCCATGGGGACCATATGCGTACGTTGGCGCATCGCTGTACTCACGTAGCAACCGGCAACCAGGCGAGTGATCCATGTGGGTATGCGTAACCAGCACATGCGTGATGGTCTCGCCCTCGAGGGCCTTCATCAATGCGTCGATGTGGGCGGCATTGGCCGGGCCTGGATCGACGACGGCGACGTTCCCATGGCCGATCACATAGGTACCCGTACCATGAAAAGTAAACGCACTCGGGTTATTGGCGATGACGCGGCGAATTAGTGGGGAAACTTCGTCACAGCGACCGTATTCAAATTCCAGTTCTCTGACGAACGGGATGCTTACACTCATGGATCAGTACCGTGTTCAAAAACAATCAGACTACGCCCTTCCGTCGCGACGATCCGGCGCTCCTCCAACACGCGCAGAACGCGCGACACCATCTCGCGGGAACAACCCGCCAGACGCGACAACTCTTGTCGCGTGACCTTGAGCCTGGTGCCTCTCTCATGTGGCACCGCCTCCGGCTGGGAAGTTAATTCCAGTAGTACGCGGGCAACACGCCCAGCGACATCGGTGAACGCGAGGTCACTCGCCTTGCGACTGGTATTGCGCACGCGGACGGCCAGCTGCGACATCATTTCGAAGACGAGATGTGGCGATACGCGGGTCAGATCACGCAACCCGTCGTAAGACAGATGCGCCACTTCCGCGTCGCCGCGCGCGCGCACCCACGCGCTGCGCTCACGACGCTCATCGAACATTCCGATCTCGCCAAAAAAATCGCCTTCGTGCAGGTACGCAAGGATGATCTCATGGCCATCCTGGTCCTCGTATTGAACCGACACGGAGCCTTCCACCAGGTAATACAACTCGGTTGAATAATCTCCGGCGCTGATAATCACGTCGTTGTTACGGTATGCGCGCCGATGGGCGTGCTCAAAAAAGCGGTCGAGAATGAGCTGTTGTGACAGGTCGGGCAGCATGCAGAGGCCACTTACACGAGGAGCCGTTCGCGCCAAGTTAGCACGACACTCACCCCGCGCGTAATAGGCTTATGCGGCACGATCAAACAGCGACGTGCCATCAAAGTCGTCCCCTGGCTCGCCCAGATGCTGTAACACCGTTGGCGCGATGTCAGTCAGCGTGCTGGCACGCGTCTCCGTGCCTGCGGCAAACCTGGGCGCGTTTACCAACAACAACGGTGAGCCCTCGTAGGTACCCATGCCGCCGTGTTGACCGTGCCCGGTCGCGTCCTTGGGCGAAAACGGGTCTTTGATCGTGTGTGCGATGCCTGGCACCCCAAAAGCGTTTGGCTCGTCCCTTCTGGCCATCGCAAACGCCACAATCATGCCATTGCCCGCCTGTTGGCCAACCTGTGCCAACGCGTTACCGCTCCATGCGTCCCGACACCAGGGCTGCACTCTGAACCAGTCGGCGATAGCGCTCGCGCGGTCCGGCGACTCATCCAGCGAATACACCAGGCCCCCCATTCCGCTGGAGAGCACCAGGGTCTCCGTCGAATCAGGCGCTGTTTTGAAGCCAGCCGCGACCAGCTCGCCTTCTACGTCGATAACCTGATCGGTGGTCTCCTGACCGTGATCAGAACAGACGATAAACAGGACATCATCGCCACGGCGACGCATCCGCTCAACGGCGCCATGAACCTGCGCCAGCATACGATCGGAGCCGGCAAGGATGGCGCGGTGGTCAGGCGAGCCCAGCGGGATAACGTGTTGTGTATGGTCCGGCTCACAGATCCACAACAGAGAGACGCGTGCCGGCTCGCCATGCGCCAGGAGTTCGCAGAAGCGCGCTGTGGCATGCGCATCACCAGTCCCGTCATAGGTGATGCTCATCTCGTCGTGCGGGGCTACGGAGGCGCCACCTGCGCGCCAGGAACCGCTGCGGTGGAAGAAACGCGCGCAACGGTTGGGGTCCTGCATGTGTGCGGCGCCCGTTGATGAATTGCTCACAATCACCATGTCATTGCCAAGCCGGTCCGCAAGCGTCGGTACCTTGAGCGCTTGACCATCACGCGCCTGCCAGCGAGTGACAAAATCTGCAGCAGCCACGGAGACACGTTGCAAACCTCCGTCCCCTTCGACCCAGGCAATCGCGTTGCCAGCAAGGCCGTGCCGTCCCGGATTGCAGCCGGTAGCAATCGAAGCGGAGGATACTCGCGTCGCCGACGGAAACACGCCACGATGCCCGGCGAAATAGCGGGACTCCTCCCCAAGCCGCGCCAGACTGGGCATCCACTCCGTTTTAAATGTATCGCCCCGCAGCCCGTCAATCACCATGATGACAACGCGTTTGGCCATTGCAACTACCTCCTCAGATGAGCCCCAGGTGTAACCAAGACGTCAGATACGTGCACAGGCTTTCGCCAGCCAGGTCCGTTCTGGTTTCCGCAGCAACGGCGTCAATGTCTTGCGCACGCGGCGATGATAACGATTCAGCCATTGCCGCTCGACATCACTGAGCAACGTAACGTCCACCAGTTGTGTATCGATAGGGCACAACGTCAGCGTGTCGAAACCCAGGAACGACTGGCCTTTGGACGAAATCGCGGTGTCCTGCACAACCTCTACCAGGTTTTCGATACGTATCCCGTAGGCACCTGGCTCGTAAAAGCCAGGCTCGTTTGACTGAATGTTGCCAACCTCCAGCGGCGCGGACTGACTGCGTGGACTGATGGACTGTGGGCCCTCATGCACGTTCAGGAACGCACCTACCCCATGACCAGTGCCGTGCGCATAGTCCAGGCCCGCAGCCCACAAGTACTGTCGTGCAAACGTGTCGAGTCGAGCCCCGGTTGCACCCGCCGGGAATCTTGCGGTCGCGAGAGCAATATGCCCCTTCAAAACCAATGTGTAGTTTCTCTTCTGCGCCCTGGTCGCCCGTCCGCCCAGCAGCAGCGTGCGCGTGATATCGGTCGTGCCATCCAGGTATTGCGCACCCGAGTCCAGCAGGAAGATACCCTGGGGTCTGAGTTTCTTGGCCGAGGCCGCAGTGACGCCGTAGTGAATGATGGCGCCATTTTCCTTGTAACCCGCGATAGTCGGAAAACTGAGCCCCTGAAAGTGCTCGCCCTCGCTGCGGAAAGCCTCAAGCTGCGTCGCAACAGTCAATTCCGTCTGGCCTCCAGCAGGCACCGCCCCCTCGAGCCAACACAGGAAGCGCACCATCGCAACGCCGTCACGCACGTGCGCCGCACGCATGCCAGACAGTTCCGTCGCATTTTTGCGGGCCTTCATTCGCCCTATGGGTAAAGCCGCTGAGACCACATCTGCGCCAGCAACCTGGTCGAGCACCCAACGGCTCGCGCTGCTTTCATCCAACCACACCGTGGCTTTACGTCGGCCGAGACGCTGGAGTTCAGCAGCTGTGTCTGCGTACGGCGCCGTGGTCACCCGATTACCCAGATGGCGACGAACGCGACCCGACATCCGTTCCAGGTTCGTAAACAAGGTCGCGTGATCCAGCGTTACAACCGCATACGACACCGCAACCGGGTTATAAGCGACATCCTGGGCGCGAATGTTGAAGAGCCAGGCGATGGCGTCGAGCATGGTCACCACCATGGCGTCGGCGCCGCGTTCGCGCATCTCGCCGCGGACGCGCTTCAGCTTGTTGGCGACCGATTCGCCGGCGTATGCGTTGTCGAGCACCATCATGGGCGACGCAGGAGAATCCGGCTGCTCAGTCCAGACGGCATCCACCAGGTTGTCGTCAACGAGCACGAGTTCGGCGCCAACGTCAGCCAATGCCGTTGCGAGCGAGCGCGAGCGCGCGGGTGTGACAACCCGCGGATCCACCCCCAGACGGCGACGTTTCCTGAGTGTCTTCTTGAGTAATCCCTCAACGCTTGGGACACCCGTCACACCCTGGCGCATCAGTGTGATTCCAGAACCATCCAATTGCCGCTCTGCCTGCAGGAAGTAGCGGCCGTCCGTCCACAACCATGCCTCATCTTTGCCAACCAGCAGGTCACCAGCGGAGCCGGTGAAACCCGACATCCACGCCCGCCGCTCCCAACACTCGGGCGCATATTCGCTTTGATGTGGATCTGCATTCGGGACAAAATACGCGTCTATCCGATGCTTTCGCATCTTGCGGCGTAACGCGCCAAGTCTGGTGTTTACATCCATTCAACGTTCCTCTGGACCGTCTTGCCGGCACGCATATCGCGGCCTGTTGTCGGTCCGGAATTGTAAGCCACGAGAGATCGATCCGGGTCACACGAATGACCACTTTCCGCGAAACCATTTGTCCGGGTGTCGAATTCAGCGTCGCTCCAGATCGCATGATCTTCGCGGGCGAGACCCGTTATCAAACGCTGCACGTTTTCGAGCACGCCACACTTGGATCTGTACTGGCACTCGATCACGTGGTGCAGACCACGACCAGCGATGAATACATCTACCATGAGATGCTGGTACACACTGCATTGTTGAGTCACGCGGCACCCGAGGACGTTCTGATTATCGGCGGCGGAGACGGTGGCACGTTGCGGGAGGTGCTGAGGCACCCCATCCGTAGCGCAACCATGGTCGAACTGGACGTGGATGTCGTGCGTTATTGTCGCGAACACATGCCATCGCTCAGCGCCGGCGCCTTTGATGACCCCCGTACTCATCTGCTGTTTGGTGACGGCGCGGCGTTTGTAGCAGACACGAGCGCGCAGTTTGACGTCATCATCATCGATTCAACGGACCCGATTGGTCCAGGACGCGTGCTGTTCGAAGAACCATTTTTCCGCGCATGCAACTCGCGCCTGCGCAACGGCGGCATCATGGTGAACCAGAATGGCACTCCAGCCTTTATGCCAGAGGCACTCAGAGACAGCGACCGGGTGCTGGGTCAGGTCTTCAACCATCATGGCTTCTTCTACGTGCCCGTCCCGACGTACGTAAGCGGCGTGATGGCACTCGGGTGGGCGTCTGATTCACGAAATCTCTCGGCACTCGACCGTGAATGGCTGGAGCGGCGGGCAGCGGCCACACGACTTGAGACGCGCTGGTACACACCTGCCACGCATCTGGGGGCGTTTGCAGAGCCACCGGTCTACACCGCGTTACGCTCCGGTCGGTAGCGCGGACAGCGCGTTCTCAGACGAACGACGGCAGCTCCTCGGCCATCTTGAACTTGGCAACGAGGATGTCTCCCTCACGCCCGCGCACGTCCACCTCTTCATTGGGATAATCGGTCGCGGATGCACCCGCCATGGTCAGCGTCGACCCGGAGATCACAACCGTGCACTGCAGGTCCTTGGTTTTGGCCTCCAAGCGTGCCGCGATGTTGATGTTATCGCCGATAGCCGAGTAATTGGGCGATGTTGGCGGACCCATCGTACCCACGATCGCCTCACCGGTGTGTACCCCGATACCGACACGCAACGGCGCATCCAACTCGTCGTTCAATCGTTGGTTCAGCTGGCCGAGGCGCGCCAACATACGTTTGGCACCATCCAGTGCATCACGCGCACCTTGTTGTTCACCTCGCTCCAGGCCGTACAACGCCATCAACCCATCGCCAGCAAATTGCGCGTAATGGCCGTGCGACTCGGCAAGCGCGGAAGACATCTCTGCAAAAAACTGATTCAGGATGAACAAGACATCATAGGGCAGCTTCTTCTCGCCCAGCGCCGTGGACCCTCGTAAGTCCAGAAACATGGTTGTAACGACCTGCTCGCGCCCACTGACACCACCCGTTTGGCGCGCGCTTGCGGGGGACGCATCCGGCGACAAAACCGGTGTGATATTCGCCATCGTTTCAGGACGGGTCTGGCATGCCAGCCGCACGTTCGCGGGCGCGCCAATTCTCGCCAACGCGGTTGCTTCGAGCGCGCTCGGTTCCGGCAGGTCGTCAAAACCAATCCCCACCCGAACACGACACGTCGTACAGCGCCCACGACCGCCGCACACGGAGGCGTGGGGCACGCGAGCGCTGCGCAACGCCTCAAGGATCGTGCGCCCGCTGGCACCCGCGACAACCCGACCGTCCGGCAGGTGCAACTGGAAAGCACCCCGCCGTCTCGATACAAAGTTAAGCAACTGCCGCGCGCCAACCAACAGCACCAGCAAGGCCACGTATCCGCCAAGTACCCAGGTCTCGGTGCTGTTGATGAACGCAAATAGCTCTTTGGGCGAACTGCCCCAACCAGCCAGCATGGACCTCCGCCAGTCAGCGTCGGCGCTTAAAGCAATCACCTGTTGCCCGGCACGGGTAAAGCCAATCAAAGCCAGTACCGGAATCAACAGAGCACCTACCTGCAGCAACACCTGCACCCGTGGATACCAGCTTTTCACCCGCAACCAGAAGTGGATGCCGATCGCAAAGTGCAGCCATACCACAAGGGTCAGGGCCGCCTGCTTCAGAGGCGTGGCAATATCCCCCCACATCGCCAGCAAGACCCGCGCGTAGTGGTGTTCGATGCCAAACACCTCGTGCAAGCCGCGCATGGCGGTCACGTGAGTGATGATAAGCGGGATCACGGCGAGCCCTAGCAGCAGCTGTGCGGCCTCCCATAGCGACATTCTGAGTGTGGCGCGGCGGTACAGTGCAACCAGCGCAGAAACGAAGTGCGCCAGAAACGCGCCATACAACAGCACCGTGCCGGGTAATGAGTGCCATACAGGCGTAAGGATGCGGCGCGCGCCCTCAGCCAAATCCAGCGAATAGATAGCGAGAATGTGGTTGAGCAAGTGGGTAATGACAAAAACGCCCACAACTGCGCCGCTCAGCGCTCGAATTCGTCGCTCCGATTGCCCTAGCGTGAAACTCATTTACCACTTTCTCGCAGATGCTGAATTAACTTTTATGTTAACGCTGTAGGGCAACGTGTCGTTGTAAAATCCTTACATTGACGAAAGCGACACGCAGCAGAGGATACGCCCGCCCTCATGTCAGACAAACAACAACTCGTCGTACTGTTCGGAGGCCGATCGTGCGAGCACGAAGTCTCTGTAACCTCAGCGCGCTCGATGCTCCCACACATCGATCGCACGCGTTTTGACGTGACGCTCGTGGGCATCTCCAAAACCGGGCGCTGGATGTTGATCGACGAGGCAGCCAACGTTTTGTCCGAGGCAAAAATCGAGTCGGAGGCTGCGCCCAATGTGCTCGTCGACCATGCCGGCGCCAGCCAGCTGTTGATTGCGGATTACGGTGGACTCCGGCAACAGCCGGTGGATGTCGTGTTCCCGCTGCTACATGGCCCGTTTGGAGAGGACGGCACGGTACAAGGATTACTGGAGCTTGCCGGCATCGCCACGGTCGGTTGTGGTGTGGCCGCGTCGGCAGTGGGTATGGACAAAGAGCAGGCCAAGCGCGCTTTCAAAGCGGAGGGCTTGCCGCAGGTTGAATTTCGCGTGGTGCGGCGCACACGTTTTGAGGAGCGCCCGGATAACGTCATATTCGAGCTGGAAGGGGCATTGCCGTACCCGATGTACGTCAAACCGGCGCGCATGGGATCTTCCGTTGGCGTATCGAAGGCGGAAGACAACCACGGTCTGCGCACGGCGCTCGCGCACGCGGCCGAGTTTGATACCAAAGTGATAGTGGAGGCAGCAGCCGCAGGTTGTAGCGAAATCGAATGTGCGGTGCTGGGTAATGAGGTCCCGCTGGCATCAGTGCTAGGAGAAATCCGCCCGAGCAACGATTTCTACGACTACGCGGCCAAGTATCAGTCTGGCGACTCGGAGCTGATCATTCCCGCTCTGCTGAATGACGCGCTGACCGAGCAGGTGCGCGCACTGGCCGTGCGCGCATTCAAAGCGATTGGCGGTTCCGGGCTCGCCCGGGTCGACTTTTTTGTGCGGCCAGAAGACGGCACTGTGTTTCTGAACGAGATCAATACGATGCCGGGCTTCACACCGATCAGCATGTATCCGAAGCTGTGGGAGGCAACGGGTGTGCCCTATGGCGAGCTCATCAGCCGCCTGGCCGATCTGGCTCTGGACCGGCATGCGCAGCATGCGCGCAACCGCCCCGGCCTGTAGCGGGGTCTACGCCTGCCCGGATGGGATACGAGCCCCGGTCGGTAAACGATCCAGCACGGGCGAAGTCGCCTAGATGCGCAACGGGGCCGACGTCAGTGGCGTCAATTCGCGGCTGACAGCCTCGCGGGCGCGGAAGATGCGCGAACGCACGGTGCCGATCGGGCAGTGCATCGCGTCCGCGATTTCTTCGTAGCTGTAGCCGGACAGCTCACGCAGTTCGAGCGCTTCGCGCAGTTCCGGCGGCAGCGCATTGACTGCATTTTGCAGCGCAGCCATAACGTCGTCGCAGCGTAACCATTGTTCGGGTGTATCGGATTCAACCAGGTCGAAGTGCACGTCGTCGTTATCCAGGGAAACAAGCCGTTCGGGGCCGGGTCGGCGAGAGCGTGAATCCAGGTGGTTTTTGGCGGCATTGACGCCAATTCGATAGAGCCAGGTATAGAAAGCGCTGTCTCCGCGGAACCGGTCGAGCGCCCGGTAAGCACGCAACAAGGATTCCTGCACCACGTCCAGCACGTCGGCCGGGTCTTTGATGTACCGCCCTACCAGCTTTGCCAGACGTCCCTGGTAACGTAGTGCAAGCTGATCAAAGGCTCGTTGCTGGCCATCCCTGGCTAATTCCACGAGTTCTGCATCGGTCATTTCACAGACTTCGTTTGCAAAATCTAAAGTGCTGGCCATGCTCACGGGTCTTCCTCCAGGCTCGGTGCGTTTTTTGCGCTATTTCAATACAAGACCGGTTTTCGGCGTGTTGTGTTTCATCGAGGGGAAATTCTTTGTCGTCACTTGTCCGGCGCGCCCCAGATCAACGGAGCGACGCCGGCGACATCGGGGACGATATGGTCGGCATGTGGTGCCAGTGACTGCGCTGTGCCGGCACCGGTCAGCACACCTACCACGAGACCTACGCCCGCATTGCGCCCCATGTTGAGGTCGTGCGCGGTATCGCCAACCATGGCGACACACTCCGGACCCATGCCCACCGTGCGGCAAAACGCGCGCACCATGCCGGGCTCTGGCTTGGCGCCGAACCCACTGTCGGCTCCGCAGATAAAGTCGAACATGCCGTGTACCCCCATCGCCTTCAGGTCCGCATTGGCCATCGCCTCGGAGTCCATGGTTGCGAGCCCCAGGCGGATACCACGCGCTGCAAGCTGGTCCAGGGCAGCTCTGAGGCCGGCCACGGGCGTTAACTTGCGCACCTCCAGCGTCCGAAAGAGTTGTTCCAACTGTTTCGAGAGCGAGGCCACATCCGAGTGCCCGGAAACTTCCGCCCACAACGCCGCGATGACGGGTGTCGTCTCACACGCGAGGGCCGAATTCTGGGCAAACCGGCCAGTTTGCGGGTCAAGACCTCCTTCGACGAGCAAGCGCTGGGCAAGATCCGCATCCCCTTGGGCGACCTGGCCGGCCGCGTGCCGATACACAGACGCCCAGCTAGCATTGAAGTCGAGCAGCGTGCCGTCTTTGTCGAACAGGACGGCCCGGATATCGGCGTAAGCCATGGGACTCTCCTTGATGGCGCAGGCCTTGATGACACCTTTTCTGCTGGCACCCGTTTTGCTGGCACCCTTGCCTGCGCTGCCTATTGCCGGCCGTTCGGTGCTCGAACGGTGCGCTATGAATGGCAACAGTCTCCCACGACGCATGTGATGGGCGTGTGAAGATCTGAGTGCGCTAGAGATCCGCACTTGGCGCGGCAGGTCGTCCACGCGGTATCATTCAGGTTTTGGCATCGGGACCAGTCAAGGCTCCCGCGTCCCGCAGGAAGATCGCACCCAATGAGTGACTCTCGCTTTACCGGTACCGACGACTACGTCGCAACCGAAGAATTAATGATGGCCGTCAACGCTGCGGTGACGCTTGGTCGCCCGCTCCTGATCAAGGGCGAGCCTGGCACCGGCAAGACCATGCTTGCCCAAGAGGTTGCGACCGCACTGGACCGCCCGTTTATTCAGTGGCACATCAAATCGACTACAAAAGCACAGCAAGGTCTGTACGAATACGATGCGGTCAGCCGTCTGCGCGACTCGCAGTTGGGTGACGATCGTGTGACCGACATCGCGAATTACATCATGAAGGGCAAGTTGTGGGAGGCTTTCGAGAGCGACGTGCAGCCAGTGGTGTTGATCGACGAGATTGACAAGGCAGACATCGAATTCCCGAACGACCTGCTGCTGGAACTGGACAAGATGGAGTTCCACGTTTACGAGACGCAGGAGGTCATCCAGACCATCCATCGACCGATCATCATCATCACCAGTAATAACGAAAAAGAATTGCCTGACGCGTTCCTGCGCCGGTGTTTCTTCCACTACATCCGTTTCCCCGACAAGGAGACGATGGAGACTATCGTGCGCGTGCACTTCCCGGACCTGAAAAAAGAGTTGCTACGCGAAGCACTCGAGAGCTTTTTCGAGGTACGCGAGGTACCCGGGCTCAAGAAGAAACCATCTACGTCGGAACTGCTGGACTGGATCAAGCTACTGGTTGCAGAAGATATTCCGCCGGAGTCGTTGCGCGAGCAGGACGCTGGTAAGGCCATCCCGCCGCTCTACGGCGCACTGCTGAAGAACGAGCAGGACGTGCACATGTTCGAGCGTCTGGCTTTCTTACATCGCCGAAACAATGCTGGTTGATTTCTACTACAAGCTGAAACAGGCAGATCTGCCTGTTTCTATCACGGAGTACCTGACGCTGCTCGAGGCGCTGGAAGCCCGCATCGCCGCCATCAGCGTAGATGACTTCTACTACTTGTCTCGCACCGCACTGATCAAGGACGAGCGTCACTACGACCGCTTCGACCAGGTTTTTGGTGCCTATTACAAGGGCATGGAAGAACTCTTTGATACCGTCGTTGGGGAAATTCCGGAAGAGTGGCTGCGCAAACAGGCGGAGCTGATGCTGACGGAAGAAGAGAAGCAGCAGATCGAAGCCATGGGCGGTTTCGAGAAGCTGATGGAGACGCTGAAGCAGCGCCTTGAGGAGCAGAAGAAGCGTCATCAAGGCGGCAACAAGTGGATCGGCACGGCCGGTAAATCACCGTTCGGAGCCCATGGGTACAACCCTGAAGGCGTGCGCATCGGTCAGGAGGAGAGCCGTCACAGGCGCGCGGTCAAAGTCTGGGACAAGCGCGAATACAAGAACCTGGACGATACGATCGAGCTCGGTACACGCAACATCAAGATGGCATTGCGCAAGCTGCGGCATTTTGCCCGCGAAGGCGCCGCGGACGAACTCGACCTGGACGATACCATTCGCTCGACCGCGCGCAACGCTGGGCTGCTCGACATCAAAATGGTGCCCGAGCGTCATAATGCCGTGAAAGTGTTGTTGCTGTTGGATATCGGCGGCTCGATGGACGACCACATTCGCGCCTGCGAAGAGTTGTTCTCGGCCGCGCGCACCGAATTCAAACACCTCGAGTATTACTACTTCCACAACTGCGTCTACGAGTACCTGTGGAAAGACAATCGCCGCAGGCACACCGAACGACAGCCCACCTGGGACGTCATTCGGAAGTACGGCCAGGACTACAAATGCGTGTTTGTATCCGACGCCTCCATGAGTCCGTATGAGATTGCTTACCCGGGCGGCAGTGTCGAGCACTGGAACGAAGAAGCCGGTGCCGTGTGGATGGGCCGATTGCTGGAGCAGTTCCCACATTCGATCTGGTTGAATCCAAAGCCACGCGAGCACTGGAAGTACACTCAGTCGATTGGCATGCTCGAGGAAATCATGCATGAACGCATGTTCCCGCTAACCCTGCGCGGGTTGGACGAGGCCATGCGCGAGCTCAAGCGCCGCAACGCTTGAGCGAGCGGCGCCAGGCCATGGCCAGCGCATGACAAACCACCCCATGCGCACACCCGTTCGCTGCGTCCAGCCTTTGGGCGCAGCCATTCCGGTAGTGCTGGATTCACCTCACAGTGGACGGCACTATCCCACCGACTTCTACACACGTCTCACCCGCTTGAAGCTACAGCATTTGGAAGACGGGTTCGTGGATGAGCTGTTTGCGCACGCGCCGAGTATAGGCGCGACGCTGGTTGCCGCAGAATTCCCGCGTACTTACATCGACCCTAACCGCGCTATCAACGACATTGACCAGAGTGCCCTGGCTGATGCCTGGCCTGGGCTAGCAAGGCCTACACAGAAGGCGTTACTTGGAGTGGGATTGGTCTTCACCCGTACGCCTGAAGCCGAGTCGTTGTATCACAAGCCGCTGACCGCGGCCGAGGTGCAGAAGCGCATTGAACGCTACTACGTGCCCTACCATCGGGCGTTGGGCAGACAACTGCTGACAACGCGGGACCAGTTTGGCTCCGTGTGGCATATCAACTGTCACTCCATGCCGTCGCATGCACCTGGCGGCACGGAGACCACCGCGTCACACCGGCGGCCCGACTTCTGTCTTGGCAACCGTTATGGCGCGAGCTGTACACCTGACCTCACACGCGTAACCGCCGAGTTTCTGAAGTCCCGCGGCTATCGCGTGACGATCAACGATCCGTACGCCGGCCTGGAAGTATTGCGACGGCACGCATCCCCGGAACGCGGCGTGCACAGCCTGCAGTTGGAGATCAATCGCGACCTGTATATGTGGGAGCACAGCCATCAACGACATTCTGGCTTTGACAACTTGCAAAAGCTGTTGACGGCGCTGGTGCGCCATCTGGGTGACGCGTGGCATCAGAACTCACGCGAGGCGGCAGAGTAACGGGACGCGCGGCGATCAGCCGTCCTTCGACAGCACCACGTCATCCTCGTCCACGCTGCTGAACTGCTTCAGTAACATCTGGGCGCGCTTGTTGTCCGGCGCCAGTTCCAACACTGTCTGCACGCGATACACCGACAGGTCGGTATCACCTTGTTTGTGCGCCAGCATCGCTTCTGACAACAAACGCCGCACCCGCGCGTCAATGCGCATCGAGACGGTCTTGGGCACGGGGCGGGCAGAATTCTGCAAACGCCGGTTCAACGACGCGTCGGGAAATTGCAACAGCATGACCTCGGTCTCGGCTTCCAACCACAGCCTAACCGTTGGACCCACACGCACCTGGTCGGCGGTGGTCCGGACCACGCGCAACGCCTGCTCCGCCAACACTACAGACGCCTGGGTTTCTCCTCGCCTGCGCGCTGCCAACGCCTCCGTCCTCAGGTGCTCGATTACATGATCAATCCCCGTCAACGCCGTCACGCTGCGCGGGTCAACATCCAGCGCACCGATATAGCGGTCAAAAGCGTTATCGCCCGGCGGACTCAACCACCGACCACGTTGCTGAGCTTCTTTGGCTGCGCCGAGCAGGGTCTGAAGAGTCTGTTGCCCGGTATCCTCAACTGCGACAGTACCAGCAGGCACGGCTTGTTCTGTTTCGGCGTCCAGCATCCAGGCAAGTACGCGATTGGGTAGCTCGTAGTGCCACATGGCGCCGGCCATCAGCGCAACCAGACAAAACGTGAGGGCGGCACCTATGCCTCGACGTTGATACCAGCGCTGCTGCCAGCCGCCGAGATCTTGCGTGCTGCCCCAGCGGATGCCATTGTCCGAGCCATCATCAAGTCGCTGGAAGCGTGCCGTACGCACCGTTGTTGCCGTACCCACCGAAGGACTGAGCGCGTCTTCAGGCGCGTCCGACGCCGCTTCCGGATCAACTTCATCCGGCGAGGTGGACGCCGCCTCACGCATTTCCATCGGTTCCGACGGCTCAACGGGCTGTCGGGTAGGCGCCGCTGGCGTCAGCGTCGGGCGTGCCGTATCCCAATCGTCCGCCAACACTTCCGGCGCGAGGCGGGATTCGTCGCCAATGGGCGGAAATTCGAGTGGCACATTGAGGTCAGACACATCCGCGTCGCCGCTGACATCCGCCAACCCATCAGCCTGGCTGTATGCGCCGTCGCCATCGGCATTGCGAGCCATGACGGTCGCGCCCCATGGCTCGACGATCGTCGCTGAGGAATCATCGGTGGCGTCTGCGCCCGTTGACGATTCCGCGGAGGTCAAGTCGCTGGGAGTGAGCACATCGGACCGGCTTGCGTCCAGATCGAGATCTGCCGCCTCTATGGGCCTGCGGGCATTGATATCAGGCTCGGTGGCGTCCGTCTCAACGGCTTCAGGCTCGTTGGCTTCCGACTCGAGCGCTTCCAGTTCTAATACTTCCGCCGCAGGCGCCTGCGACTCCAGAGCAGCGGCGGGAGAGTCCTGGTCGGGCCCATCCACCAAATCCGCGGATTCTAGCGGCCATAACGCATCAAATTCGGGTTCATCGGTGTCAACCGCCACGCCCGACACGTCCTCGGAGGGCAACACCTCAGAGGCCGGTACAGTAAGGGTCGTCGTGTCCACGAGTGCGTCGAAAGTTTCATCTGACGCCACATATTCGTGGAGGCCGCCCTCGGGTAAGGTCGGATCAAACGCAATGTACCCCGGGCTCTCCATGCCGAAGTCAGCGGTGTCTTCAGCGCCCTCGGGGACTTGCACCGGTGGCGGCACTACCGAGGACGGCGTGGGTGGGATGCCGCCCAGGTCCAGGCTATCCTCCGCCCCGCCCGGAACGCGCTCCTTCATGTCAGCAAAGTCAGACTCGTCTCCGCCCGCATCAAATGAGACGGTGCCATCTGTGGAGTCATCGGCGAGGTCCGTCAGGGAAACCGAGCGTCGGGTGGTTGTTTCCAACCGCTCTTCAGTCGCGACTGGCGCCGAGAACAACTCGTCCTGTACGGGTCCCAGCACCAGCGTGGATTCGGTGCTATTGCCCTCGACCAGGGTATCCTCGTCCCGGATATCCATGCTCGGGCCGTTGTCCGACATGCCTATAGCATCCAAATCGGCAAACGTGACTTTGGGCGTCAGCCGGGCGTCTGACCCGTCCAATTCGCCTTCCGCCGCTTCTCTGTACACCTGCCCGCGATCGAGGCTGGGCGAGGTAGCAGCTGAGTCTTCCCGCGGCGCTGGCGTCAACCCGAACAACAGTTCCTGAAGTTCGAGCATGGTTTGCGGTCTTGCATTGCGGTCAACCGCCATGGCGGCATCAACGGCTGTCAGCAAGTGCACTGGATAACCGCCAGCGGCCGCCACCGCGGCGGAACGCATATCAAGTTCCGTACTCGCAGCACGCAGCGAAGCGTCCACCGGAGCAAGACCCGTCAGAACGCGGTACATCAGGGCGGCAAGACCGTAAACGTCTGTCCATGGCCCCAGCGTATCCGGCGCAAACTCGTACTGCTCGTGTGCGGCGTAACCACTGGCGAGCCCTTCCGTCGGAAAACCGAGTTGGCGCAGAAAAGCTTGTTGGGCAGCCGCGAATCCGACCAGCACCGGGCTGCCGTCGTCGCGGATCATCAACGTTTCAGGTGAAATGTTGCCGTGCACCAGTCCTACATCATGCGCGGCTGTCAGCGCGTCGAGAATTGGCAGGAATAGCCCGAAGAAGACGTCCTCGGATACGATCTCGTCTTCATCGTTGCGATAGAAACGCAGCCAATCGCCAACACTTTGCCCACCCACCCAGTCGGTGAACAGAAAACAGGCTTCGTCCAGATCGGCCACATGGGCTCTGACGATGTTGGGGTGTTCCAGCCGGGCGAGCGCTTCGGCTTCCGCCAGGATCTGCGCACGCGCAGCGCGCTCTACTACCACGCCAACGTCTGGCGTAACAATGCCACTTTCCAGCGGCGCAGCCACTGGCCACAATACCCGCAACGCGGCCGGTGCGTATTGTTCGCCCGCGCCGTCGGGACCCTGATGTCGGGCGAGGAACGTTGTACCGAACACATCAGTGCGCAGCACAGATTCGAGACGAAATTGAGCAACCGTATCGCCGACGTTCAGCCTGAGCCGGCGCGAATCAGCCATTGCTAGTGGTTGCCCTCGTCTTCGCTCTTATCAGTCCTGGCCAAGCCAGTCGCCGTTAAGTGCGTGCGGGGGCACGGCCCCGGAAAAGTGCGCAGCGATATTATCGAGGCACGTGTAGCCCATATCGTCGCGGGTCTCGTCGGTCGCACTGCCAATGTGCGGCAGTGCAAAAACGTTCTCCATGTGTTGATAAGCTGGATTCAGGTTGGGCTCGCCCGCAAATACATCGAGCCCGGCGGCTGCAACATGTCCATTCTCCAATGCGGCGATCAACGCATCGTCGTCCACCAGATTGCCGCGCGCAGTATTCACGACGACGGCGCCTCGTGGGAGCTTGCGGATACGTGCTGCGTTCAGGAATCCTTCGGTTGCCGGCGTCGAGGGCGCATTCAGCGACAAGAAGTCACAATGCGGCAGCATACTTTCGGCGTCAGCGTGGTACGTGGCGCCCTGTTCCAGCTCCGGGCTCAGCCGTGTTCGATTGTGATAGTGCACCCGCATGCCAAAACCACGCGCCCGCGCTGCAACAGCCTGGCCAATGCGTCCCATACCAAGTATGCCGATGCGTTTGCCAGTCACGTGTGTGCCCAGCAACAAAGTGGTTCGCCATGAGTTCCAACGACCCTCGCGCAACATCAGCAAACCTTCAGTAGCCCGGCGAGCCGCACCCAACAGACACAACATCGTGATATCGGCAGTCGCATCGGTGAGCACATCCGGCGTGTTGGTCACCAGCATCTTCCTCTCGCTCGCAGCCTCTACGTTGATGTGTTCATAACCGACGGAGAAAGTGGAGACGATTTCGATCGATTCGGGCAGCCTGGCAATTGCGTCCGGGGTCAGCTTGTCGCTGGAGCAAACCAGTAAAGCACGATAACCATCCGCTCTCCTGATGACTTCATCAATCGGCCACAACGTATCTTCCTCGTTCAGCGATACATCAAAATCTGCGGACGCGCGCGCACCAACGTTAGGCGGCATCGCGCGGGTGATAAAGACACTTCTGTTACAGGGCATCGTATGGATTCGGCCTGGTTCTGTTATTGAATTCGCGCTTGTCACTGACGCGCACGGCGGCACCAAACGCTGCGTGGAGTGATCGCGAAGCGAATTTCAACCGGATAGGTGCGCGCATCCATCAAGCCAGGTAAGACCTGCTCGGCATGCACGCAGTCAGGGTTCAGCGCAAACATTCGTCCCCCCGTCTGAATGTGCCGCGCGCAACGCACAACCTGCGTTTTGTGAGTGACATTGTGCCTGTGGAGGTACCCACGTCACAATTATTAGAATTTTCGCACGTGTTTCATGACGCCAGCCAGGTCGCCTACAACTCACCCAGCAGGTTTCTATTTGACTACCCGCTCGCCATTACTCGAAACGCTTCGGCAACCTAACTACCGGCGCTACATGATGGGCAACTCCGTGTCGCTCATTGGTACCTGGATGCAACGCGTCGCTGTCGGTTGGCTGGCCTGGGAGCTGACCCGCTCTGGTACCTGGCTAGGTATCGTCGTATTTGCCGACCTGTTCCCAACAGTGATTTTTGGTCCCATTGGCGGGGTTGTGGCGGACCGCGTATCGCCGCTGATGATTTCGCGGGTCACGCAGGCGGCGGCAATGGTTATGGCCGCGATCCTGTGGGCCATGACCGCGGCGGATGTGATCAATATCTATATCCTCACGGTGCTGGTATTTGCCCAAGGCGCCGCGCTCGGTTTTGGACAGCCGGCACGCCTCGCATTGGTCTATCAACTGGTGTCGCGCGAGCACCTGAGTTCAGCCGTCGCGTTCAACTCCGTGTATTTCAACCTGGCACGATTTGTAGGCCCCATGTTGGCCGGCGCCGCGCTCGTGTGGAACGGCGCAGCCACCGCGTTTGGCTTGAACGCGCTCAGCTATATCGCATTTATCATCGCTTTGCTGCGTATTGATGTGACCAGCCCGCCCTCCAGCAAGCGGTCCGCGGACAAGCAGAGCATGTGGTCCGCCGTTTCCGAAGGCGCGCGTTACGCACTGCATCATGCGCGTATAGGTCCGCTGCTCATCCTCGCGACGCTGTTGGCCGTGGCAGTACGCCCTTACGCAGAGTTACTGCCAGGTTTTGCCGACCGCGTCTTTGGCGGTGGGGCCGCGGAGCTGGCCATGATGAGTTCGGCCGTTGGCCTTGGCGCCATGATTGCCGGCTTGCGTATTGCCAATCGCGCTGGTTCGGACCTCAAGCTTGAAAGTGTGTTTGCAAGCGCGGGGATCGCAAGTGTTGCGGTACTGGCGTTTGCGCTTACCGACTATTTGCCACTGGCACTGCTACTGTTGATGGTGGCCGGCGGCGCGATGGTGACGACGGGCGTCACCGTGCAAACGTCCATGCAACTGGCCGTGGATACGGAGTTTCGCGCGCGGGTCATGAGCCTCTACGGGCTGATGCAGCGCAGCGGGCCCGCGCTAGGTGCACTGTTCATGGGTGTCGCCGCGGACTGGTTCGGGCTCGCGTGGCCTGTCGCGGCAGGCGCAGGCGTCGCGCTCGCACTGGGAGCGTATTATTGGCATCGCTTGATCGCACGCTAAGCGCCCAACCGCAAGGATGTGATGGCTGCGAGCGAAGAGTCGCTCGGATGAGCACATCAAACATTTTGCCAACATCATCTCGCGCCCGGAGCGAAACATGGGCGCCTGGCACTTACACGGGACGCCGGGCACCTACACGGGATTCGCTTTAATCCAGTCGTCGATACGCTGCATGGCAGCGCGGATATTCTCGATTGAGTTCGCGTAAGAAAAACGCAGGTAGCCTTCGCCTTGTTGGCCGAAGCTGGTGCCGGCGATGGTGGCAACGCCAGCTTCTTCCAGCAGCCGGTCCTGCAATTCCTTCGCGGAACGGCCCGTCCCTGTAATGTTCGGAAACGCATAGAACGCACCGAGCGGTCTTACGCAGCGAAAGCCGTCGATCGCATTCAGTTCATCCACGACAATCTGGCGTCGTTCATCAAACGCGCGCACCATCTCCGTGACCGCATCCTGCGGCCCCTGCAACGCCTCGATACCCGCGAACTGTGCCGGCGCATTGACGCATGAGTGAATGTTGATACACATGCGCACCGCACTATCAACCAACGGTTTTGGCCACAGTCCCCAACCCATGCGCCAGCCGGTCATCGCGTAAGTCTTGGACCATCCATCCAGCAATATCAGACGGTCGCGAATGGCCGGGTAGCTCAACAGGCTGACGTGTTCCAGGCCGTCGTAGGTCATGCGCGAGTAGATTTCGTCAGACATGATTGCGACGTTAGGGTGCGCTTCGAGCCCTTCCACCAACGCGTCGATCTCTTCTTTGGCGACCACGCCCCCCGTGGGGTTTGCCGGGCTGTTCAGGATAATGAGACGCGTAGCATCGGTGATCCCCGCCAGGACCTCTTCAGCGGAGAACGAGAACCCGGCCTCTTCATACAATCGAATGGCGACGGGTTTTGCACCGGAGTAACGGATCATCGATTCATAGATGGGGAAACCGGGATCCGGATACATAATCTCCGCGCCTTCCTCGCCGAACATCATCATGGCCATCGCCATCGTGACCTTGCCGCCTGGCACAATCACCACGCAGTCGGGATCGATGGCTGCGCCGACGCGCTGTTCAACGTCTGCGGCAACCGCTTCACGCAGTTCCGGAATGCCGTTGGACGGCGTGTACCCGTGATGCCCGTCCGCCAGCGCCTTGCGGGCAGCCTCGACGACGTTCGCCGGCGTGGAAAAATCCGGCTGACCAATGCCGAGGTTGATGACGTCGCGCCCGCTGGCCGCGATTGCATTCGCGCGCGCAAGCACTTCGAACGCGCTTTCTGTGCCAAGTCGACTCATACGGGCAGCGGGTTGCATAAAGACATCCTTACTAAAATTGCGAGCGCGCCACGACAACGGCGCAGTTGTGATGCCGCATTATGGATAACTCCCCGGGCTTTGTCGCCGCCGTGCATCCGACCGGAAATTTGAACAGAAACTCACGATCTCCAGCTCAAACGGCCGGATCAGGTGGTGTTGTCTGGTGTAGAATCCGGGAGTTATTCGCTTCGCCACACGTCAGGATCACGAGCTCACCATGGCGCGCATGCCCTTTGAAAAATACCAGCCGTTCCAGCCGATCAATTTGCCCGATCGGACCTGGCCGTCCAAAACCATCACCAAAGCGCCTATCTGGTGCAGCGTGGACCTACGGGACGGCAATCAGGCGCTTATCAATCCCATGGACGGGCACCGTAAGCAACGCATGTTCGACACGCTGGTCAAAATGGGCTTCAAAGAGATCGAGGTGGGCTTTCCTTCAGCCTCGCAGACGGACTTCGACTTCGTCCGCGAATTGATCGAAGGTAACCGGATCCCCGAAGACGTCACCATTCAGGTACTGACGCAGGCGCGTCCGGAGCTGATCATCCGTACCTATGAAAGCCTGCAAGGTGTACATCGCGCGATCGTGCACCTGTACAACTCCACCTCCACGCTGCAACGACGTGTCGTGTTTGGCCTCGACCGCGACGGTATCAAACAGATCGCCACTGATGGCGCGAAGCTGGTGCGCGAACTTGCCGCCAAACAAACGGACACCGAGTGGGTGTTTGAGTACTCGCCCGAAAGCTTCACCGGCACAGAACTGGAATACGCCGTTGAGGTATGTGACGCGGTCTGCGACATCTGGGAACCCACACCGGACAACAAGACGATCATCAATCTGCCTGCCACGGTGGAGATGGCTTCGCCGAATATTTATGCGGACCAGATCGAATGGGTGGGCCGCAATCTCGCGCGCCGCGACAGTATTGTTTTGAGTCTGCATCCGCACAATGACCGCGGCACAGGCGTGGCCGCCGCAGAACTTGCCGTAATGGCCGGCGCGGATCGGATCGAAGGTACGTTGTTCGGGAATGGTGAGCGCACCGGTAATGTGGATGTAATTACACTGGCTGGCAACCTGTACACACAAGGCGTCGACCCCGAGCTTGATCTTTCGAACATAAACGAATTGATCGAAGCGGCGGAGTACTGCAACGAGCTACCGGTGCATCAACGCCACCCGTACGCGGGCGAGTTGGTCTTCACGGCTTTCTCCGGCTCGCACCAGGATGCGATCAAGAAAGGCATGGAAGCGTTGGAAGGCAGCAACAGCCCTCATTGGGAAGTGCCTTATCTGCCAATCGATCCGATGGACCTGGGCCGCAGTTACGAAGCTGTGATTCGTGTGAACAGTCAGTCCGGAAAAGGCGGCGTCGCCTACATCCTGAAGACCGAGTATCACCTGGACTTACCGCGCGCACTGCAGGTGGAATTCAGCAAAAGCGTACAGGCCGTGACGGACGAGACCGGCCAGGAGATCACGGCGGATGAAATCTGGAAACAGTTCAACGCCGAATACCTGAACGCAACCGAGCCTTATTCCATCGTGGAGTATCGGACAGTACCGGATACCGCCTCGACGGAAATGACAGTGTTAACCGCCGTTATCCGTGAAAACGGTCAGGAGCGGGAAATCGAGGGCAAAGGCAATGGACCGATTGCCGCCTTCATGAATGGGCTAAAGCGTGACTGTGGCATAGACATGCTGGTGGTGGACTATCACGAGCACGCTCTGGGTCACGGCAGCGACGCGACCGCGGTGTCGTACGTTGAGGTCCAGAATCAAATGGGACAGACGCTATTTGGCGTCGGTGTACATCCGAACATCGTCAGCGCCTGCCTGCACGCGTGCACCAGCGCCGTGAACCGGCATCTGCGTCTTAACGGCTGATGGCTGTAGATCCGCAAGTGCAGGCCGTTCTTGATCTGATCGAGAAGGCTGACAATCCCTCTTATCACACGTTGCCGGCCAATGTTGCGCGCGCGCAGCATGAAGAGCGGTCAGCGGTGTTGGACTTGCCAGCCGTTCAGGTAGCGGGCATCGCCGACCATACGGTTAACGAACATGTATCCGTCCGCGTCTATCGGTATGACGACGCCGAAGAGAAGGCGCCGGCTATCGTGTGGATTCACGGCGGCGGGCACGTCATTGGCAGCGTGCAGTCTTACAACAGCGTCTGCACGCGCTTGTGTAGTGCAAGTCGGGCAACGGTCGTTTCGGTCGAATATCGGCTGGCGCCAGAACACAAGTTCCCCGCGGCGGTACAGGACAGCTTCCAGGCGTTGGAATGGGTTGTAGAGAACGCCACGACACTTAACATAGATACCGAAAGGCTGGCTGTCACAGGCGACAGCGCTGGCGGTAACCTTGCGGCTGTCACAGCGATTCTGGCGCGTGATGCCGGCATCAGTTTGCGTGCGCAGGGGCTCGTCTATCCAGTCACAGCACCAGATGCCGACTCTGCTTCGCACCACGCAAACGCCGAAGGCAAGATTCTCACCCGCGACATGATCCTGTGGTTCCAGAGTCACTACCGACGTGGGGAATCAGATCGCGAAGACTGGCGCTACGCTCCGCTGATCGCGCCCTCCTTGCACGGCGTTGCACCCGCATTTGTGCTGGTTGCGGAACTCGACCCGCTGCGCGACGAAGGCATCGCGTACGCGCAACGTTTAATGGACAGCGAGGTTGAGGTACGCCTCAGCCAGTATGCTGGTACCGTGCACGGCTTCTTCCAGATGGGTGGCGCGATCGGCGCAGCCGTGCGTGCGCAAGCCGAGTTGGCGGAGTTCCTGCGCACACATCTCGGCATGGAGTCTGATACATGAGCACCGTCGACCTGCGTAGCGACACGGTTACCAAACCAACTTCCGCGATGATGGCAGCAATGAATGCAGCCGACGTAGGCGACGATGTCTACGGCGAAGACCCGACGGTCAACGCGCTCGAGTCCATGGCGGCTGAACTGACCGGGCACGAAGCCGCGTTGTTCGTATCCAGCGGCACGCAGGGCAATCTGCTCGGCATCATGAGTCACTGTGAACGCGGTGATGAGTACATTGTCGGTCAGACGGCGCACACGTACCGCGTCGAAGGTGGCGGGGCCGCTGTGTTGGGCAGCATTCAGCCACAACCGCTTGATCAGCAACCGGACGGCACGCTGGATCTGGACGCCGTACGCGCTGCTATCAAACCCGATGACGCTCATTTCGCCCGAAGCCGGCTGTTTTGCCTGGAAAACACCGCGGCGGGCAAAGTGTTGCCGATGGACTATCTCCGCGCCGGGCGCGCATTGGCGAACGAAACCAACCTTGGCTACCACCTGGACGGTGCGCGCGTGTTTAATGCCGCCGTCAAACTGGGTGTGCCGGTCAAAGAAATTACCTCGTTGTTTGACACCGTTTCGATTTGCCTCTCAAAAGGGCTGGGCGCCCCGGTAGGCTCCGTCTTGGTAGGTAACGCGGACAACATCAAACGAGCGCGTCGTTGGCGCAAGGTTGTGGGTGGCGGAATGCGGCAGGCAGGTTTCCTCGCCGCTGCAGGCATGCACGCATTGGAACACCATGTTGCTCGCCTTGCCGAAGACCATGCGCTTGCGCTACGTCTGGCAGAAGGTTTGCGTGGTGCCAATCGCGTCACCGTGGACGTCAACAAGGTGCAGACCAATATGGTCTTCATGGAGGCGGATCAGGGTACAGCTGATGAACTCGCCGCTTTCCTCGCCGAGCGTGGGATTCGCATTAAAGCGAGCCCAAGCATGCGTCTGGTCACACATCTGGATATCGACGAAGCAGGTATCGACAGAGTGGTGCAGAGCGTGCACGAATTTGGCGCGCAGTAGGCAGCCAAACACACGCCCGTGTCCGCCAGTCTCTATTCGAACGCATTCAGCCGCTTCAGCCTGGTAAAGGACCCTCGTTTCATCAACCTGTGGTGCTACGGCGCCGCGGTTGCAGTGGTGCGCTGGCTGGAGCTACTTGCCTTTGGCGTTTATGTGTTCGACGTCACCGGGTCGCCAATGCAGGTCGCCATGATGACCGTGCTGCGCATGGCGCCGCTCGCTCTAGCCGGCATGTTCTCAGGTGCCATCGCCGAGATTGTTAACCGTCGCCTACTGATGCTCGTGGGTGTGCTGGCAATGGCCGTCCAAAGCCTGTTCCTCGGTGTGTGGAGCATGAACAGCGACGTGCCGATCTGGTTGTTGGGCGTCGCGTCATTTATCAATGGTGTGTTCTGGACCACGGATTTTTCCGCGCGCCGCACGATCATGGCTGAAGTCATCGACTCGCGAGGGCTAGGCGTCGCGATGAGTCTGGACTCCATCACCAACAACGGCACGCGTATGTTGGGACCAGCTTTGGGTGGTTTGTTGTTGCAGCAGGTGGGACTGACAGGCGCGTTTTTTATTGGCGTGTTCCTGTACCTGCTGACGGCGGTTGTCCTGCTGCGCCTGGATCATCAGGAGCAACCCAACCGACGCGCGGCTGGCATCGGCGTGTTACGCAGTATCCGGGACGGATTGGCCTACGTGCGCACCAACCGGGCCCTTACCGGGACGCTGATGGTCACCGTTGTGTTCAACATGTTTGGCTTTCCGATGACCTCGATGGTGCCTGTCATAGGCAAAGACATATTGGAACTCAGTGCATTTCCGGTGGGCTTGCTGGTGAGCGCGGAAGGCGCGGGCGCCACATTGGGTGCACTGCTCATCACCGCGTTTGGCAGACCAGACACGTACAAGAAACTCTATTTCTTTGGGGTGTTCTTATACTTGAACATGATCCTGCTGTTTTCCCACACTTTGTGGGCCGCGTTGTCAGGTACCTGGTTGTTGATACTGGGGCTGGGTGGCGCGGCATTCGCAAGCATGCAGCCGGTATTGGTGATTTCCAGTTCCAGCCCGGAGTTTCGTAGCCGCGCCATGGGCGTATTGGCTGTGTGCATCGGCACCGGTCCTCTAGGCTTCATTCATCTGGGGTTGCTGGCGGACTGGGTGGGTGCCCAGCTTGCGCTGGCAATCATGGCTATTGAAGGGGTCGTAGCACTGCTGATCGTCGCAATCATCTGGCCCGAGGTAGAGTAATTTGCAGACTGACAAGATTCCGCCAACCGAACTGACCAAGGTATTCCGAGCCCTCGCTTTTGCGGCCCGGAAACACCGAGACCAACGCCGCAAAGACGTCGAAGCATCACCGTACATCAACCACCCAATCGCACTCGCCAATACGCTGGTGAACATCGGCGCGGTACACGATACGACCACGTTGTGCGCCGCCATCCTGCACGACACGATCGAAGACACGCAGACCACAGCCGAAGAACTGCACGCTGAGTTTGGTGAAGCGATCTGCAAGGTGGTACTTGAAGTGACCGACGATAAATCTCTGCCGGTCAAGGAGCGCAAAGCCGCCCAGGTTGCGCATGCGCCCCATGCGAGCTTCGAAGCGCGCCTGGTCAAACTGGCGGACAAGATCAGCAACCTGCGTGACCTCGCACAGTCACCACCTGCCAATTGGTCCCTGGAGCGCCGCCAGAACTACTTCGACTGGGCCAGACGTGTCATTGACGGACTGCGCGGTACCAACGCTGCACTGGAGGCCGAGTTTGATGCGGCTTATCAGGCCCGCCCAGACGCCTGATCTTCGATGAGTCGTCGACGGAGAACACACCCACTTCGGCCAGGATCTCTTCGCTCCGCGGCCCAGAACCTCGCAGATCGCAGGTCCTCTTTTGCGCAGACGCCTTTTCTCGAACTTCGTGCTTATCTCAAGAGACGGATGCCCTAACCTTCCTGGTCAAGTTCTCTGAGAGCCGTTTTCAGCACCTTGCCGTAGTTGTTTTTTGGCAGTTCCTTTATCAAACGATAATCCTTCGGCCGCTTGAAGCGAGCGACATGCTCGAGGCAGAACGTATCCAGTTCGGCCGCAATATCGTCACGCACTGCGGGTCTGGCCGTTACCACATAAGCCACAACCACTTCGCCCCATTCGCGATCCGGGCGCCCGATGACAGACACTTCAGCAACGTCCGGGTGACGCAGCAGAACTTCTTCAACTTCGCGCGGATAGATGTTTGTCCCACCCGAGATGATCATGTCTTTTGAGCGGTCTTTCAGAGTGAGAAAACCATCGTCGTCGAAAACACCGACGTCACCAGTGTGCAACCAACCGTTGCGCAATGTTGTCGCCGTCGCGTCTGGATTATCCCAATACCCCAGCATGACCGAGTCGCCGCGCACGACGATCTCCCCCACTTCACCCGGCGGCAGCGCTGCACCTGCCTCATCAATCGTGCGGACTTCCACGCACGACTGCGCAACGCCAACGGATGCGAGTCGATCGAGCCAGCGTGGGTGGGTGTTATCGGCGTGCACGTCAGCGCCAAGCGCGGTGATGGTCATGGGCGTCTCGCCCTGGCCGTAGAGTTGCGAGAGCTTTGGGCCAAACCGCTCCAGCGCTGCCTGACTGTCCGCGACATACATCGGCCCGCCACCGTACATGATGCGCTTCAGATGGCGGGTGTCGAAGTCATGTGGCACATCCAGCAAACGCTTCACCATGGTAGGCGCGGCGAAAAACGACAAACCTTCCCAGTGTGTAATGAGCTCATATACCTCTGCGGCGTCAAAACCACCCGACTCGGCGATAACATGACACGCCGCCTGCGCCACGTTGGGTAACGCATAGAGTCCGGAGCCGTGACTGAACGGCGCGGCATGCAGCAAAGCGTTCCAGGGCCCGCCCGGATCAACGTCTGCAAAATACGCAAACATCATCGCGTTCAGGTTCCTGTGGGTCAGCGTTGCGCCCTTGGGCCGCCCTGTAGTGCCGCTGGTATAGAACAACCACGCGGGATCCTCTGGCGCGCGCTCCACCATCGACGCGGCATCCGCGCCGAGTAGCGCGTGATAGTCGGGCGTACCAAGCTCAACCACACGCTCCAGCGAGGGGACATCCGTACTGACGATGGTCGCGGTCAGGTCTGGCGTTGTAAACACCAGCCGCGCACCGCTGTTCTCGAGAATGAATGCAAACTCGGATACATGCAGCTTGGCGTTGGTAGGCACTGCCACCAGGCCCGCATGCCAACAGGCGTACAACAGCCCCAAATATTCCGCACAGTTTTTGGCTGCGATGGCAACGCGGTCTCCAGGCTGCAACCCCGCATGCCGTAAGCCGCCAGCCAGACGGGCGACCTGGCCGCCCAACTCGGCATAACTCGACACGACTCGTTTGCCTACAGCCACTGCCGGGAGTTGCGGCCACAACTTCGCGGAGCGTTGCAGATGATTAGCAATATTCATGACGTCCAATCTAGCGCAGACTATTCACGCAACATGTTAGCCGTGATCAACAAGAGTCGTGAAGGACGAGAACATCAGACGATGACCGATGAGCCCCATTCGCCATACAAAAGGACCGCCTTCGACGGCAACGTCATCCGCGTGAACATCGAACGTGTGACGTTGCCAAACGCCGTCACCTGCGACCTGGAAATCATCCATCATCCCGGTGGCGCTGCGGCTGTTGCGCTGGATGACCGCGAACGCGTCTGCCTCGTTCACCAGTTTCGGCACGCAGCAGGTGGATGGCTGTGGGAATTGCCAGCTGGGAAGATCGATGATGGCGAACCACATGCCGAGACCGCAGAGCGGGAGCTGCGCGAAGAAGCAGGCGTCACGGCCGCCCAATGGAACTATCTTGGTGCAATGGTCAGTTCGCCGGGTGTATTCACCGAACGCGTACATCTGTACCTCGCGCAGCAACTCGAACTCGGCACGCCGGCGCAGGAAGCGGAAGAGGTGCTGGAGGTGCACTGGCTCCCACTCGATGAGGCCCTGGTCATGGCCGCCGACGGCCGCATCATCGACGCGAAGTCAGTTATTGGCCTCTGGCGCGCGGCACACGCGCTAGAGCAATAGAATACGCCTGGCGCGCGGCACACGCGCTAGAGCAATAGAATACGCCTGGCGCGCGGCACACGCGCTAGAGCAATAGAATACGCCTGGCGCGCGGCACGCGCGCTGGAGAGATAGGAGACGCCTGGCGCGCGCAAGACTTGCCGTGAACTAGCCGCCCAACCCATCCAGATGCGGGGCAACCTCCTGACTGAACAGCGTCAGGTTCTCCACCGTATCCTCGTGGCTCAAGTACCCACCCTGCCCCATCATCAACAAGTGTCCAAAGCCGCCAACATGTTCATGGAACTCCAGCAGCTGGGCACGAACCATTTCAGGTGTGCCAGCGAACGCGATGCCCGCGTCTACAAATTCGTCAACGGTCGCCGTCTGCATGATGGCGGACGTGCCGTCGCGCAGCGGGATGGTCCTGGGCGGATTGTGCTGGATCACCTGGCCGGCAACCTGTGGCGGCACGTAGCCCGGGGGAATCCAGAACTGCGACGCTACGCGAGGCGTAGTGCGGCTGTAGTCGAGAATCTCGTGGGCCCGCCGGCGGCCTTCTTCCGCGGTGCGTCCAACGCCAACAATTGCGAGGTACGCGAAGCGGTCGTCTGCGACGGAGTTACCTGCTGCTCTCGCCGTCTCGCGATACGCGCCATAGATCTCCGGCGTTCGCGCATAGCCACTGTTGAGTGAAGCGACAACATATCCGTTGCGCGCCACATCGCGCGCCGAGCCAGCGCTACTGACGGTCATCCATACTGGCGGATGTGGCGCCTGATAACACCGCGGCCACACGTTCACCTGGCGAAAGTGGAAGTGTTCACCCTCCCAATTAAACGGACCATCGTGTGTGGTCAGCGCTTTGATGATGAAATCATGCGCTTCCCAGAATCGCTCACTCAGCGTGGCCGGATTAGAGTTGTTGGGCGTTACCTCAAACGGCGAACCTTTTACCAGCCCCATCTCGACGCGTCCGCGAGAGATGACATCAAGAGTCGCGTACTCTTCGGCCACACGCACTGCGTCACGGCGGTTCGCGATGGGCATACCCAGGCACAACAAACGTGCGTTGCGCGTTTCACGCGCGAGGATAGCCATTGGAATCGTACAGACGGACGTTGTGCAGGTGGCGGTGGTGTGATGCTCGTTGACCATGATATTGAGACCCAGCTCATCACAGAGCACCCACTCGTCGAGATAGCGGTGGTAAAGGTCCGCGCCAACCTCCGGGTCATACACACGAGATGGCACAACGTTGCGCAACGAGTCGCCCAACTCATCCCATCCGGGGTGATAAGCCTGTTCGCTAAAGTGCCAGACCTTCATGCGCTCGCCTCCGTCTGCGTACGCCCTCTCAACCGTGCAAACGCGGCACCAACGGCCGCATCATCCTCCAGTTGAGGCATGTGGCCGATACCAGGCAGCACGGTCAACTCCGCGTCGGGCAGCAGCGATTGCAGTTGCTCACCATAATGCGGCGCTTGCATGCGGTCCGCCCCGCCCCATAACAACTCAACTGGCATGTTGACCCGCGATAACCAACGCTTGAGCCGCGGATTGTGCAGATAAGGGTTCCACGCAAAATACGCCAGATATTGTCGCTCGCGACCGATCGCTTCCATTTGCGCTGCGGAGTAACGGGCGAAGTCAGGCGCCTTATCCTGGTCGCCAAACAAACCTGCAAACGCTTCGTTTGTCGGCATCGCAGCAAGATCGGCAAATTGCCGCTCATCTCTCGCAGCCAACTTGACGCCGAGTGGCGACAACAACAGCAGCCCGGCAAAACGTCCTGGACAACGCACAGCCATCTCGAGCGCGATCCATCCACCAATCGAACTCCCGATCATCGTGACACGGTCCAATGCCAGATCATCCAACAGCTGCAGATAAAGGTAAGTCAGGTCTTCCACCGAGCGAATGTCATCAGCGACAGCGCGCCCATCGAATCCCGGATAGCCTGGCGTCAGCACGCGTGCCGACATAGCCAGAGAGGTTGCGAAATCCAGCTGTTGATCCATGAAATGCTCGGCCCGCAGGAACATCACTGGCGGCCCGTTACCAAGGTCAATTACGTCCAGTGTGATGCCGGCTACTTCGGTTGCTGCCATGCGCGCGTTGCCTGATGGATCTTCAACACCACCGTTATCGTGCCTGTGACCTGCGTAACCGACCAATGCCATAACAATCCACCACATGGACAGAAAAACGTTACGCACACATCCGTCGGCGGACGGCATTCAAGGTATGCTACATACGGTTATAGGATCTGAGCATGAGGAACTGTCATGGCAGTTATTCGCGCAGGCGCACGTGCCACCAAGGTGGCTCCCGCACAGAGTTTTACGGGTCAAGTCTGGCAGGACGAGGTGATAGTCGGCACCAGTCCCTCGCGCATGCGCGCGACCAATGTCTCGTTCAGCCCCGGCGCCCGTACCGCCTGGCATGCGCACCCGGTTGGTCAGACTTTGTTTGTGATCTCAGGCGTGGGGCGACTGCAGATCGAAGGCGAACCGGTCCAGGAGTTGCGGCCCGGCGACACCGGTATCATTCCGCCTGACACGCGTCACTGGCACGGCGCCGCAAGCGACAGCTTTTTTGTGCATCTCGCGATGTCGGAGACCGACGATAACGGCGGCGGTACACAATGGTATGAACTTGTCAGCGACGAGGACTACGCCGCCAGTCCGTCAGGCTAGGGGCTGTTGATCATCACTTCGGCTTCGCCGAGGTATCGGGCAGGCTCCGCGAGCTCGTGTAATTCGTTCGACGAAGCCATAGCCAAAACTTCACCATTCTCACACGGCCTGCGTGCAGGTCGCGTCCAACCTCTTCCGCGCCACGCGATTGTCGATGCGTTGCGCCAGAGACAGCGTGTAACGCTTAGAAGTCGCAAGCCCCACAGCGTCCTGTCGAAGTTCTCTCACATCCGGGAGCTATCAACCTCCAGGCGCGAAAAAAGATTGTGAGGCCACTCGATCGCTGGCGAACCAGACGCGCGGTCGCCTAGGCAAACTCAGCGGACCGCGGGTTGCACTTGTGCGGCATGCCAATGGAACACCCACCGCCAGTTTGGCCGCCTTCACATACCTGGCCGAACTCCGTACTTGCGAGACTCGCTATGAGCGTCACGCACAAGACGCGCATCCTTCCTCGCTCCCGCTGCACCTGTCTCAGCCAATATTCACCAGGGTGCAACCGCGCGTACCAAAGGGGCGTTTAATGCGCCAAGCCTGCCGCCTTTGCCATACAGAACCGCTTCAAAGTTCTCCTTAATGGCCGGCCAGTCTTCATCCATCATTGCAAACCACGCAGTGTCGCGATTGCGGCCTTTGTAGATCATGTGCTGATGAAAAATACCTTCATAACTGAAACCCAGGCGCGTTGCCGCGGCCTTGGAGCGCGCGTTCAGGGAGTCGCATTTCCACTCAACCCGGCGATAGCGACAACGCTCAAAACACTCGCCCAGCATCAAGTAGATCGTTTCCGTGTTCGTATGGCTTCGCCGCGCCGCTGGTGTGTACCAGATGTTGCCGAGTTCAATGCTGCAGTTGTTCGGCACAATATTCATGAAGCTGACAACACCACGTGGCGTCTTGCCCTGAACATCACGCACCACCATGAACTGTGGATCCGTTGAGGTCTCCAGGGTGCGCATCCAGGTTGCCATCGCGCCCGCGTCCGCAAACGGCCCATACCCCATATAGGTCCATTGCCCCGGGTCCGCGTCATCGCCATGGGTTGCCGCATACAACGCGTCCGCATCGCGCGCCGCATCAACAAGTGTCAGTTCGATGAACTGCCCCTGATGATCCGAGGTAGCAGGGCGCTCCGCCGGTGTTGTATCGGCCAACGCGTGACCCGTTGGAAAGTCTTGCATCTCGTCATCCTCGAACTACTGCCGCGCGCCAACAGTGTACGATGCGCGCACGTTTTCTTCTCGCTGGATATGCCTGTGCTGGATGCGCTTTTGCAAGATGTCATTTCGCTCAATGCCGAGGTGGGAGATGCCCTGCATGACGGCCGCGCGGTTATCGCGCTGGAATCCACGTTGATTTCTCATGGCCTGCCGTACCCGGACAACCTCGCATGTGCACATGCGGCGGAACGTGCCGTGCGTGACGAGGGCGCGGTGCCTGCAACGATTGGCATCCTGGACGGCCGCATTGTGGTTGGGTTGGACCATGCGCAGATGGAGCGTCTCGCCGACGGAGGTGACACGGTACGCAAGGTCAGCCGGCGCGATATGGCGTTTGTACTGGCCTCGCGCGGAGATGGTGCTACGACGGTGGCCGCCACGATGATCTGTGCGGAGCTTGCGGGCCTGGAGGTGTTCGCGACCGGCGGCATCGGCGGCGTACACCGTGGCGTCGAGCAGACCATGGATATCTCCGCGGACATCAGCGAGCTGGCACGCACGCGCATTGCGGTGATTTGCGCAGGCGCCAAGATCATCCTCGACCTGCCGCGCACGCTCGAAGCCCTGGAAACAGCCGGGGTCCCCGTCATCGGCATCGGTTGCGAGCATTTTCCCGCTTTCTTTGTGCGTGACAGCGGCATAGCGCTCGACCAACGTGTCGCGAGCCCCAAAGAAGCTGCAACGGTCGTCAGCGCGCAACGATCGCTGGGATTGGACACGGGTCTGCTGTTTGTAACACCCCCGCCCGCGGAGGTTGCCATCGACCTGGCGCTTGCGGAGCAATGGCTAGCCACCGCCCTGGCGCGCGCCACGGTAGCAGGGGTCAGCGGCAAAGCCGTTACACCGTTTCTGTTAGAGCAGGTGAGAGAACTGTCCGGCGGTCAGACACTCACTGCAAACATTGCACTGATCGTCAACAACGCGCGCGTTGCGGCCCAACTGGCCGTCGCCCGCACGACCTCAGGCTGACGCCCGCAACTGGTTAGCCAGCAAGGCAGTCGCTCGCGCAACGCCACTCTCGGTCAACGGCATGCCGAGCGTACGCATACCCAACTCGACACTGCCTAACGTGCCAAGCACCATCGCTGCATTCACATGGCCCATATGCGCGATGCGAAACCCGCCAAGACCGCCAATACCAAGGCCGAGTGTGACGCCGCAGGTCTCGCGACAGAACTGGTTCAGCGCCCGCGAATCATAGCCTTCGTTCATTTTGACCGTCGTGACCGAATCGGCACGCTCGTCCGCTTCGGTCACGTTGAATTCGAAAGCACCATCTACGCTCCACGTGGCCACAGCCTCACGCACGGCGCCGGCCAGCAAACGATGACGCCGATAGACATTTTCCATGCCTTCCTGCCGCAACAGCTTGAGCGCGGCATCCAGTCCAAACAACATGTGCTCAGGTGGCGTACCGCAGTATTTCTGGTAGTGCTCCTCACCTTGGCGTTCGGTCCAGTCCCAGTAACGCGTACGCAGGTTCGCCGCAGGGTGCGCAGCCATGGCACGCTCCCCTGCCGCGACAAAGCTGAGCCCCGGAGGCGTCATCAGACCTTTCTGCGAACCGCACACCGCAACGTCCACACGCCATGCGTCCATTTCAAAGGGCATCGTGGCCAACGATGCGATCGTGTCCACCATCAGCAGTGCCGGATGGCCGCTGGCGTCCATGGCCGCGCGAATGCGGGGGATATCGTTGACCACCCCCGAGGCGGTGTCGATCTGTACCACCAGAATCGCTTTGATCTCATGCGCGGCATCGGCGCGCAGACGTTCTGCAACCACGTCAGGGTTTACCGCTCGCCTGAAGTCGCCGGGCAACACTTCGACCTCCAAGCCCATGACGCTTCCCATACCGCCCCAACCGAGCGCGAAGCGCCCACTCTCCAGTACCAGAACCTTGTCACCCCGGGATAACGTATTGGAGATTGCAGCCTCCCACGCGCCGTGGCCGTTAGCGGCGTAGATGAATACGTGGTGTTGTGTGCAGAACACCTCCCGCAAGCCGTTGTGGCAATCTTCGGTCGTCTGCAGCAGCTCGCCAGCATAGATATCAATGGCTGGTCGGTGCATTGCATTCAGTACCTGATCCGGCACATTGGTTGGCCCAGGCATGGCCAAAAATTCGAGACCATTTCGAAGAGTCATAACACGCACTTCATGTTCCGGGTGGAAAGCGACATAGAATACCCGAGCTTGTGCTGTTAGAAGCGCTCTTAAACCCCAACAAAGACTCAATCCAATGCAATCTGCAAACGATGTATCGAATGCCGACTTCGACGTAATCGTCGTGGGCTACGGCTTTGCCGGAGCAAACGCGGCCATCGCCGCACATGATGCCGGTGCGCGTGTCCTGGTGTTAGAAAAGATGCCAGATCCTGGTGGCATCTCGATCTGCTCGGCGGGCGGAATTCGGGTTGCGGCAGACGCTGATGCCGCATTTGCTTATCTACAGGCCACGAACGCCGATACTGCCCCCGATGCCGTCATACGGGCACTGGCCAACGGCATGACGGATGTGCAGTACTACCTTGAGGAACTGGCAAGCGCTTGCGGTGCCACCGTCATCTACAAACAAGCACCCGGGCTGTATCCGTTCCCAGGCCAGGACACCTTTGGTTTCGCGATGGTCGAATCCGTCCCGGATTTTGATCCGGTCGCTGCTTATCCGTATGCAACAGCGTTGGGTGCGGGTGCGTTGGTATTCAAGGTGCTGCAGGACAACATTGCCAGCCGTAATATCGAAGTTCGGCTTTCGACGCCGGTCGCACGCTTGCAGACGGACACACAAGGTCGGGTCATCGGTGTGCAGACGCACTCCGAAACGTGTCTGACCGCACGCCGAGGAGTCGTACTCGCGTGCGGCGGATTTGAGGCAGACCCGTCCATGCAGGCGCAATATTGGCAAGGCAAACCTGTTGTCAGCTGCGCGTACGCCGGCAACACGGGTGACGGCATTCGCATGGCACAAGCTGCCGGCGCGGATTTGTGGCACATGTGGCACTACCACGGCACCTACGGCTTCCGCGTCGACGGTTACCCGTTCGGTGTACGCACCAAGCGGCTGCCCGACTGGTACCCGCGTACCGACGGCGGCGAACCAGGCTTCGACAGCAGTATCTTCAACTCTGGAAAAGCCGTGAAGATGCCTTGGATCCTGCTGGACCAGGATGGGCAGCGATTCATGAACGAGTACGAACCCTATATGCAGGATACCGGCCATCGACACCTGGACAGTTTCAAACCGGAGACTCAATCGTACCCACGCATCCCGGCCTGGTTGATTGCGGACGAGCAGGGTCGACAGTTGTTTCCATGGGGGCAGCCGCTCTACAACGACCGCGAAGTGCAGCTTGAGTGGAGCGCTGACAACAGCGCGGAGGTTGCGGCCGGTATCATCGGACGCGCCGATTCACTGGATGAACTAGCACGCGCCATAGCCGTCGACGTCAACCAGTTGCACCAACAGATCCAACGTTGGAACGGGTATTGCGCAAACGAACAGGACGCGGATTTCGGACGACCACGCTCAAGCATGCTGCCGATCAGTGCGGCGCCGTTCTACTACGCCCAGATGTGGCCCATCGTATCGAATACACAAGGTGGACCTGTGCACGACGCTCGCCAACGCGTACTGAACCCTTTTGGTGAACCCATCGCCGGCCTGTTTGCCGCAGGAGAACTGGGCAGCGTTTTTGGTCACCTGTACCTGTCTGGTGGCAATGTCAGCGAGTGTTTTATCGGCGGACGGCAAGCGGGTCGGGAGGCGGCCGGCGGTATGATAGCGTCACCATGAATATCAAGAATGAATTTTCCATCTCACGCGGCGCCGACGAAGTTTGGGCGTTGCTGACTGATATCGCTCAGGTTGCACCATGTTTCCCCGGTGCTTCCCTGACCTCGGTGGACAATGACAACACCTACGCTGGTCAGGTCAAGGTCAAGCTTGGTCCGGTCGCAGTGAATTTTATTGGACAGATGCGACTGGTTGAACGCGACGACCACAATAACGTGGCGCGCGCGACTGCCACCGCCAGCGATAAACGTGGGCTCGGTGGCATGCAGGCGGAAATCGAATTTCGACTTGAGGCGCAAACCAACAAGAGTGTCGTCACTATCGATACGGATATCGTGTTGACCGGAAAGGTTGCTCAATACGGTCGTGGTGCCGGCATGATTCAACGTATCGCAAACAAGAATGTAGAAACATTTGCCAGTAACCTGCAAGCGCTGTTGGGCGAAGCATCTTAACGACAGAGACGCCCGAGAGGACCTATGAAACCCTCCCCTTTTTCTTATCACCGTGCCGACAGCGTGGAACACGCGCTGACGTTATTGGCGGAGCTCGAAGACGCGAAGGTGCTGGCTGGAGGCCAATCATTGATGCCAATGATGAACTTCCGCTACGTGGCGCCGGAACACATCGTCGACATCAACCGTGTCACGGCCCTGGAAGGCATTCAAATCAACGGCGACAAAGTCACGATTGGCGCGATGACGCGGCAACGGGATCTGGCACGACATGATGAGCTCGGTGCGCGTTGTCCCCTTTTCAAAGAAGCGCTGTACTGGGTTGGTCACATCGCGACGCGTAATCGCGGCACTATAGGCGGCAGCCTTTCACATCTTGACCCGGCGGCGGAACTCCCGGCGGTGCTGGCGGCGGTGGATGCTGAGCTACTGGTGCGCAATGCGGAAGGGGAACGGCTGGTCAGCATTCATGACTGGTCGCTCGGATTTATGACACCCGATTTGGAGGCAGATGAGCTGTTGTGCGAAATCCGCTTCACCCTGCCACCCGCGAATCACGGTGCGAGCTTTCACGAGTTCGCGCGGCGCCACGGCGACTTCGCCATGGCTGGTGCAGCCGCCGTGATCGCGCCGGACGACAACGGGCTGGTCAGCCATTGCGCCATTGCCATCGCCGGGGTCGACGTCGCACCCACCCGCCTTGGCACTGCGGAGGCCGCTTTGTCAGGCCAGAAGCCAACGCCGGAGGCGGTTGCGGCCGCGGCAGAGCACGCGCGCGAAGTGCCCGGCCTAGATGACGTGCACGCCAGCGCCGCATACCGTCAGAAGCTGGCGGTTGTCATGGTGCGCCGGGCACTGACGGACGCATTGGTCAACGCAAGTGGAGGCCGGTAAATGCACGACCACATGCTAATCAGACTGACGGTGAATGGCGCGGAAGTCGAACGTGAGGTTTCTGTACGCACGACGCTCGCCGACTTCTTGCGTCATGAGTTGAACCTGACCGGCACACATGTTGGTTGCGAACACGGCGTCTGCGGCGCCTGTACGGTGCTGGTGGACGGCCACAGCGCGCGCTCCTGCCTGACGCTTGCGGTTCAGGCTGATGGTTTAAGTGTCACGACCATCGAGGGATTGAGCAACGCCGAGGGAACGAGTGACGGAAAGGCGCTCGGACCGTTGCAGCAGGCGTTTATGGACTGCCACGCGTTGCAGTGTGGTTTTTGTACGCCGGGCATGTTGAGCACGTTGACCGAGTTTTTGCGGGACCACGCAAACCCTACGGAACAGGAGGTACGTCTGGCGATCTCCGGCAATCTGTGTCGCTGCACCGGGTACGAAAATATCGTCAAAGCGGCGTTGCAGGCAGCGGACGCAATGCATCGGACCAGTACCGATGCGAGAAAACAGGAGCCGGGTCATGCCTAGTTCGTGGGTTGGCACTTCCGTCAAACGTGTTGAGGATCCGGCGCTGCTGAGCGGTGCCGGACAATTTGTAGACGACATACACCTGCCAGAGATGGTGCACGCCGCATTCGTACGTAGCCCGCACGCGCATGCGCGAATTCGCGCCATCGACACGCACCGGGCAAGAGAGATGCCTGGCGTTATCGCGGTGTTGACTGCAGCTGACCTGCCAGAGCAACTGCGCTCACGCACGGTACCGATGTTTCAGCCAAACCCATTGATCCGTCACGTCAAGTTACCGCATGCATTGGCGCTGGAGGAAGTTTGTTATGTCGGCGCGGCCGTGGCAGTGGTGCTGGCTTCCGATCGTTATCTCGCCGAAGACGCGGCTGAAGCCGTGGAAGTTGATTACGAAGTGCTCGCCGCAGCCGTTGATGTTGCATCCGCGGCCGCGGATGGCGCGCCAGTTGCGCACGCGGGCCTGGAAGACAACGTCGCCGCCAACATCAAACTGGGCTACGGCGAGATTGATGACGCATTCGCCAATGCCACTCACGTTATCCGTGAAAGCTATGTGCAACATCGCGGTACAGCACATCCGATCGAATGCCGTGCCGTTGTCGCACAATACGACGCCATTACCGAGACCACGCGCATCTGGACCAACAGCCAGACACCACACTTGTACAAAGGCGGTTACGCCGACGTTATGGAGGTTCCGGAGCAACAGGTGCAGGTGTTCGCGCCGGATGTCGGCGGCGGCTTTGGACCCAAGGTCATGTTATACCCGGAGCAATTGGTGATACCGGCTACGGCGCAACTGCTGGGCCGCCCTGTGAAGTGGACGGAGGACCGCCACGAACACTTCATCACGGCCACGATGGAGCGCGATCAACACTGGTCCGGAGAACTGGCATTGACCGCGGACGGCAAGGTCCTCGGGCTACGCGCCAACATGTTGCATGACATGGGCGCCCACGCGGTCTGGGGAATTGTCACCCCGTGGATCTCGTGCACAACCGTGCCCGGTCCATACGTTTTGCCGGCTTATACGATGTCGTGTCAGGTCATCATGACCAACAAAGTGCCGGTAACACCGGTACGAGGCGCTGGACGACCTCAGGCCTGCTACTTCATCGAACGTTTGCTCGACCGGGCAGCACAGGCACTCAATCTGCCGCGGGACGAAATACGCCGTCGCAACTATGTGCAACCGGAACAGATGCCGTATGAAGTTGGCTTGATCTTCAGGGACGGGAAGCCGGTCGTATACGACACCGGGGACTATCCCGAGTTGCAACGCATGGCTCTGAAGAACGCGGACTGGGCCTCGTTTCGCGAGCGGCAACAGGCCGCGCTTAAACATGGCAAGTACCTGGGCATCGGCGTATCGAGCTACATTGAAGCGACCGGACTTGGCCCTTACGAGGGGACCAACGTGCACGTGATGCGCAACGGCAAAGTGGTCGTGCACACCGGCGCCGCGCCACAAGGTCAGGGACACGCGACGATGATGACGCAGATCGTCGCGGACGCCTTGGGCGCAAAACTGGAAGACATTGTCGTCAAGACCTCGGACACCGTCACCATCCCACGCGGCGTTGGCACATTCGCAAGCCGCATCACGCCCAACGCGTCTCCAGCCACACATCAGGCAGCAGTCAGCGTACGCGAGAAGGTGCTGAAGGTCGCGGCACACATGATGGAAGCGGCGGTTGAGGATCTGGAGATCACGGATGGCCGCGTGCACCTGGCGGGTGTCGAAGAACATGGCCGTACCTTCGAAGAAATCGCGAGTTTTGCGAATCATTTGCCGGGCTTTGCAGTGCCTCCTGGACTGGACCCCGTGCTGGAGGACACCGTGTACTTCTCGCCGGAGCGGGCAACCTATCCATGCGGCACACACGTTGCCGAAGTGGAAGTTGATATCGAGACCGGCGCTGTACATATCCTTCGTTACACAACTGCGCACGACTGCGGCACGATGATCAATCCCGTCTCGGTGGAAGCACAGGTGATGGGAGGCGTCGCACATGGGGTTGGCAATGCCCTGCTGGAACGCATGTTGTACGACGACAATGGTCAGCCGGTCACCACCAATTTCGGCGAGTATCTGTTGCCGAGCGCACCCGAAGTACCAAGTGTTGAGCAGACCCATATGGAGTCGCCAACGCCATTGAACCCATTGGGCGTCAAAGGTGCTGGCGAGGGTGGCACAATTCCGGCCATTGCCGTGATCGTGTCCGCTGTTGAAGATGCGCTTGCGCCATTCGACATCGAGTTACGTGACGTGCCGCTCTCCCCTGAACATCTGTTGGATGCCATCGAGGCGGCCACCGCTGAAGCCTGAAACCGCACCAGAGAAACACCATGGCCAAGCCCATACTTGTCGAACACGCACGCTCGATCCTGAAAATCACGCTCAATCGCCCACGACTCGGCAACCTGATGACGGCCGCGATGATTCGTCAGCTGACCGAGGCAATCAGTACCGTCAAGCGTGGTAGCGGGACACGCGCCGTTGTCATTCGCGCAAAAGGCAAAGACTTCTGCCTGGGCCGGGATAACCGCACAGATCAGTCGAAGACGCCGCGCCCGCACACAGCCTGGGACATGCACGAACGCGTCACCAGTCTGATTCTCGACAGCTATGCGGCATGTCGCAATTGTCCAGTTCCCGTCATCGCCGTGGTTCAGGGTCACGCCAAAGGTTTTGGCAGTGGCATTGTCGGGGCATGTGATATGGCGCTGGCCGCGGACTCGGCAGTTTTCTCGACGCCTGAAATGTTGCATGGCATTACCCCAACCCTTGTCATGACGGCGCTGCAGGATGTCAATCGCAAAACGTTGGTGGATATGGTCTATTCGGGCGAACCCATCGATGCAGCCACCGCTTTGTCGGTTGGCCTGGTCGGCCGCATCGTAGCTGCCGATGCCTTGGCGGAAGCTGACGAGAAGCTTTGCGCAACACTGCGCTCATATGACGCGATCGGCGTGGAAGTCATGAAAGGTTTCCTGAGCAAACCGGGTCGTCTGCAGCCGGACGATCTGTCGCAACTCGCGGACTTCACGCTCGCAGCCGCTTTTACCCGTCCTCGCGACTGACATGAACAGACGTTTTGTCCTCGCGACACGGCCTGCAGAGCTGCCGGGACCGGAGCATTTCCGGATTGAGGACGTGGCGTCAGCAGACCTTGCCGTAGATCAGGTACGCATAGAAATTCACTATGTCGCGCTGTCGCCGTGGCAAGGCCAACGTCTGAAAGACTTCCGTAACTTCACACGTCCGTTTGAGATCGGCGAACTGATCGACTGTGACGCGTTAGGGCAGGTTGTGGAGAGTCGCAGCGATACGATCGCGGCAGGCGACTGGGTTACCGGCCGGCTGGGTTGGCAAGAGCTGGCTGTGGCGGATGCCGGAAAGGTGCAGGTCATCCCGGCGGACGCTGGTTTCCCCAGGACACTCTGGCTAACGGCACTGAGCTCCCCAGGCTTGACCGCTTACGCCGCGTTCGATCTGTTTGGCCGGCCCATGCCCGGCCAAACCCTGGTTGTGACGTCTGCAGCCGGTTCCGTTGGCGCTTACGCGGTGCAACTGGGCCTGCTGGCTGGTGCGCGCGTGGTTGGCATCGCCGGGGGCCCCACAAAGTGTCAGCATGTTGTTGAAAAACTGGGCGCACAGGCGTGTGTCGACCATCAGAGTGAGACCTTTGTCGCAGATCTGCGCGCTGCAGCCGCCGACAACGTACATCTGTTCTTCGATACGGTCGGCGGTCCCATCGCTGACGCCGTGTTTGACAACCTGGCCAAATACGCGCGCGTACTGTTCGTCGGGCGCACCGCGTCTAACAACAGCACAACACCAGAGGTCGATTACATCAACCTGCGACAACTGTGGGCGAGAGAAGCCAGCATGATGTGCTTCTCACGCTACTCATACGACGAGCGTTGGGCATTCGCTCGCGAACGGATGCGAGGCCTGTGTGAGGCGGGCAAACTGGTGGCGACGGACAACGTGGTGCAAGGGTTCGAGCAGACGCCGCAGGCGCTCGGCGACATGTTGGGCGGCCGGTACACCGGCAAGGTTCTGGTGCAATACCGATGAGTGTGCAGAAGATTCTGGCGAACGGTATTGAGTTCGCCTATCGATATGACGGCCCGGAGGACGCGCCCGTTGTCATGATGGCGCACGCGATGGGGACCAGCCACGAGATCTGGGACTACCAGCTTGATGCGTTAACACCCCACTTCCGTGTCCTACGCTACGATTGGCGCGGTCACGGCGCGACCGACGCGCCGCCTGGCGCGTATACCCTGGAGCAGTTTGACGCGGATGCCATAGCAGTCATGGACGCGTTAGGGCTCGCAAAAGTGCACTGGGTAGGTATTTCCACTGGCGGCATGATTGGTCAGGGCCTTGGCATTCATCACAACGACCGACTGCTGTCACTGTCGTTATGCAACACCACTTCACAGGCAACACCCTGGTATCGCAATTGGGTAGCCGAGCGTCAGGCCGTCGTACGCACGGGCGGCATGGGTCCGGTATGGGAAATGACCAAAGCGTTGTGGTTCACAGACGCATATGTTGCGGCCGCCGACGCACGTTATCAGCATATCCAACGTGTGTTTGAAGCGACGCCCATCCCAGGTTATCTCGGCGGTACAAGCGCGGTCGCGGATCTTGCGTATCAAAAAGACCTGCACAAAATTTCTGCACCCACGCTGCTCATTGCAGCAGGCGCAGATCCCGTCACGCCGTTAGAACAGTCTCATGCCATCCGAGACCAGATTGATGGTGTTGAATTCTACGTCATCGAGGGTCAGCGGCACTTCTCCAATGTGGAAGTACCAGAAACATTCAACGCTATGCTGCTGCCGTTTCTGATGCGCGCGGCGGGCCTCTGAAGAGACCCGCCGCGCAATCCGGATCAGCTAGGATACGCACCCAACCTCACCAGCATCTTGCCAAAGTTGTCTCCAGTGAAGAGGTTCTGGAACGCGAGCGGCGCTTTGTCGACGCCCTCTTCGATCGTCTCCTTCCACTGAATCTTGCCGGCCGGAATCCATTGAGCCATATCTTTCAGGAACGCTGGATGCATGTCCCACAGCTGCGTGACGATGAACCCCTGCATCTTCAGATTCTTGCCAATGATGTTGAACAGGTTGGGCGGTCCGGGCTGACGCTCAACATCGTTGTAGCCGCTGATCATGCCGCACACAACAATCCGCCCGAACGGGTTCATGACTTCCAGAGCTGCGGTCAGATGCTCGCCGCCAACGTTTTCGAAATACACGTCAACGCCGTCTGGCGCCGCTTCCCGCAGTGCGCCAAGCAGGTTGTCGCAAGTCTTGTAGTTGATGACCGCGTCAACGCCTAGACTACGTAGCCACTCCGCCTTCTCTTCGCTACCCACGCTACCAACAACACGGCATCCTTTGATCTTGGCGATCTGGCAAACGATAGCACCCACGGCTCCCGATGCGGCGGAGACAAAGACGGTCTCGCCTTCTTTGGGCTCGCCAATTCGCAACAGCCCCGCGTAAGCCGTCATGCCTGGCATACCCAGGACGCCCAGGTAAGCCTGCAGCGGCGCAACGTTTGGATCAATTTTGGTGAGGCCATTGGCGCTCGCCACGCAATACTCGCGCCAACCCATCATGTGCAGTACTACATCGCCAGGGGCGAACCCGTCTGCATTGGATGCCACAACCTCACCAACCGCACCACCTTGCAAGACCTCGCCTACCTGGAACGGCGGCACATAACTCTTGCGTTCGATCATACGCCCACGCATGTACGGGTCCACCGACATCCAGATGTTACGCACCAGCACCTCGCCGTCACCAGGCGGCCCCATGGACACCTCGGCCAGTTCAAAATCGCTGTCCTTCGGCATACCTACCGGGCGTGATGCGAGACGGATTTCCCGACTATTCACCTGACTCAAGAGACTACTCCCAATGTATTTATTTTGATTGGCGCACTATACGTCTTGGCGAGCGCGTCGTCGTCCAGACACATGGCGGCACCGTTACAACCAGTGAGTCTCCAACGGGTATTGGGACAGCCACTCGTAGCCGCTCTCGGTTACCAGAACCTGCTGCTTGAGCTTGACACCCTGTTTGTCACCCTCTGCCCCCACATAACTCTCGACACAGAGAACGCTGTTGGCTCTGAGTTCGCCGTCGTAGCCATTAACCGGGAAGTCTTCGCGATAGAACCTAACGGGGTACTCATCACTCAAGCCGACACCGTGCGCCAGGCACGGATAACGGTTCTGTACAAATTCGGAGGCTTGCCGGTAATCACGGGTCGTCAGTTTGCTCAGCGCAGCGCCAGCGCGCACGAGGGCCAGGTTTCAGTGCAGCTCCGTGTAGGCAGCTGCATAAAGTCGCCGTACCTCGTAGTCTGGGCTGTCATCGCCACACAGCCACGTGCGCGAGACGTCGGCACAGAATCCCAAAGGACCGAGCAAATCGGTATCAAACGCAAGCCGATCACCGGACTCCACAACCCGGCTGGTGGCTTCCTGTAACCACGGGTTTGTGCGTGGATCCGAACACAATATTCTTCCGTCACACCAGCCGCCGCCATGGGCAATGTTGACCGAGTTGAATAACCCCCAGAGCTGGTTATCGGTGACACCTGGCACCAGGGCATCACGCATCTGTCGAATGCCTTCATCAGCGACTCGAATTGCGTAGCGCATACACTCGAGGTCTTCTGGTTACTTGATGAGTTTTGCGTGTTCCATCAGTCCGATGGCATCGACGACTTCGAAACCAGCGGCGATCAGCGCGTGCTGCAGGCTGGGATTGACCGGCTCACAGGCGATGCGGCGATTGGGCAACCCAACCGCGCTGACCAGTTCGTTGGATCAGCCGCGAGTCGTGCGGCGTGCGCCTCCAGGTTCTGGGCACCATAGAAGTAGTTGATAGGGCGCGCGGGCGCGGCGCGGTAACCGGTTCCCGTTGACTGCGAAACGGCGCCGTGAATCACGACTTCTCTGTGCAAAGGCACCATCGCGTAACAAACCGGAATACGCGACTGGAACAGCTCGTAGTCACGAAAATCCGCTACGTAGCGAAGACTCGTTGGATCCACGAGCAGAGCGATCGAAACTTCAACGCGCTCCATCTCCGCGCGGACACGCTCTACGTGCTGCACAACCAGTGTTTTGCTGGCAACGGGTGGCGCCTCAAGGACGCGTGTATTCACGCATGGGCTGCATCCGCCTGCATCAACCGCCCAGAAATGTATGCAGCCGCGCGCGAATCGACCGACTTAAAATCGACCAGTTCTTACTCGAAAAAGTGGTGACTAGCGCTTAGGCAATGGCGCGTGCACGGGCATGCCCAATGCCAGGTGGCTCAGTTCTGCCAGCTGTTCGCTCAACGTCGGATGCGGGTGTATCGTCAGCGCCAGATCCTCCAGCGTGACGCCCATTTCAATCGCGAGCGTCGCCTCAGCGATCAATTCAGAAGCGTGTGGCCCCACCATGTGAATGCCGAGGACCGCACCATCATTCGTGTCCGCGACGCAGGTCGCGAACCCTAATCGTTGATCCAACGTCGCAGCACGACCGGACGCTGTCAGCGGTATTGTCGTCACCTGCACGTCAGCGCCCAGACTCCTGGCTTCGTCTTCGCTGAGGCCCACGCTGGCGACTTCCGGATCGGAGAACACAATGGCAGGGATGGCCTGCGGCTCAAACGCATCTTTCTGACCACACGCCGCACGCGCGGCAACCAGAGCCTCGGCACTGGCCTTGTGCGCCAGCGCCGGGCCTGGAGTGATATCACCGATGGCGTAAATATGCGGCGCCACGCTACGGTTCTCCGCGGGAGACAACAATCCGCCTTCGCCAACCGCAACGTCTACTGCCGCGAGCTCCAGATTATCCGTATTCGGCTTACGACCTATCGCAACGATTGCACGCGCGACGTCCAACCGCTCGGACTGACCGTTCGATTCGATCGTTAGCACTCCTGCCTCACGCCCTGTCACCAATGTGTTAACCCGTACGTCCACGTCCAGTTCTTTGAGCCGCCGGGCAACCGGGCGCGACAATGATGCGTCCATGGCCGGCAGGACGCGCGCATCTGCCTCGATCAAGCTGACCTTCGCGCCAAGCTTGGCGAGCGCGGTACCCAGTTCCACGCCGACGTAACCGGCGCCAATCACTGCGACCGAATCTGGTATTTTATCCAGTTCCAAGGCGTCAGTACTGCTTAACACAAATTCGCCGTCGAACGGCAGGCAACCCAGTCCAACCGGGCGCGAGCCCGTCGCGAGGATGATGTCCTTGTAGTTAATGAACTCCGCCGCGCCGTCACCATCGCTGATGACTGCCGTACCTGGCGCGGTAAAACGCAAATGCCCGCGTTTGACAGTTACGTTCGCGGCCTTCAGTAAGCCACGTACGCCGCTGGTCAACCCGCCTACCTTTTTTGCTTTCCAGGTTTGGAACTGCGCCATATCAAACGCGCCGCGCTCAGCGCGCACGCCCATCGCCTCCGCGTGCGGAATGCGATGATGCAGGTCCGCGGCTTCGATCATCGCTTTGCTGGGAATACAGCCAACCCGCAGGCATACGCCGCCCAGTCCTTCCTCACCGTCAGCATCAACCAGCAAGACCTGACGCCCAAGATGTGCGGCGTGTAGTGCAGCGGCATAACCACCCGGCCCGCCGCCAACCACTACCAGGTCAACAGCCGTAGGGACATTACCAACGACCATCTACAGCCTTCCCAGCATGCGCACAGGGTCTGCCAGGTAACGCGACATCACGTCGACAAAGGCGCCCATGTGTTCACCGTCGTTGACGCGATGGTCCGTGGAGATACAGAACGGTAACCGTTTGCGGATAACGGGTTCGCCATCTATTGGCACAACCGCATCGTGCAATCGCCCGAAGCCTGCAATCGCAACCTCGGGTGGACGAATGATGGGCGTACCCATCAGCCCGCCATAACTGCCGTAGTTCGAAATCGTAAACGTTCCGTTAGACAACTGTTCCAGACTGACTTTGCGTTGCCGCGCCAGCTCCGCCAATGCCGCGATCTCTTCGGCTATTTCCGCCAGGCTCTTGCGATCCGCATCGTGAATCACGGTAACGATGAGTCCGTCCGGCGTCGCGGTTGCCATGCCAATGTTGTAACGGTGCCTGTAGATGATCTGCTCCTTGGCCATATCAAGGCTCGCGTTAAAGCGCGGATGCGCCTGCAGCGCCGCTACGCACGCTTTGACAAAAAACGGCATATACGAGAGCTTGATGCCAGCGGGCGCCAGTTCCTCGTTCAAGCTCGCGCGCGCGCGCACCAACTCCGTCGCATCGATGTCATCCATGCTGAAGATATGCGGCACCTCGCGCCACGCCTGTTCCATCGACAATGCCACTTGCCTGCGAAGACCGCGCAACGGTTCAACGACGTCCTCGCCTTCAACCTTGGGCGCACTCGGCGTGGCAGCTGGCATACGTGCAACTGCAACTGGAGCGGGAGCCGAGGCCGGTGCTGCAGCGGGCGCAGCGGCCGCCTGCTCGACGTCCTGCCGGGTTACCTGCCCACGTGACCCGGTGCCCTCTATCGCTGTGAGGTCAACGCCCAGTTCGCGCGCCAGTTTGCGGGTGGCCGGACTCGCCAGGGCGCGCAATGGTTTGGTCGCAGCCGATTGTGACGCAACCACCGGAGCTGACGCCGCAACCGACGCCGGGGCCGCGGGTGCTGCAGGAGTTGGTGTTGAGGGCGCCGCAACAGGCTCGGCCGTTGTTTCAGACTCAGCCGTGGGTGCGTCACCATCAGTCTCGAACACAATCAGTACAGCACCGACTGGAATAACGTCGTTGGGCGCGCCACCAAGGCTCACGACCGTGCCAGCTACGGGCGCCGGGATTTCCACGATGGCTTTGTCGGTTTGAACGTCGACGATGATCTGGTCGGCGCTGACCTTGTCGCCAGGTCCAACGTGCCATTTGACGATCTCGCCCTCGCTAAGGCCTTCGCCCACGTCTGGTAGCTTGAACTCGTATGTACTCATCAGTCTTCAAGCACCTCTTCGACGGCGCGAACAACCAACATCGTATCTGGAATGTAATGATGTTCGATGGCCGGCATCGGATAAGGTGCATCCGGTGCGGTCACCCGCTTGAGGGGTGCTTCCAACGAATAGAATGCCTGCTCCTGCAATAACGCAATCACTTCGGCACCAAAACCGGCGGCACTGGGGCCTTCATGCACCACCACACAACGGCCGGTTCGTTCAACAGCCTCTACCAGCCCGGCCTCGTCCAGCGGCACCAGCGTCCGCAGGTCAATGACGTGCGGATTAATGCCACGCTCAACCAGTTCTTCCACCGCGGCTTCAACAACCGGCACGCTTGCCGACCAGGTCACGATGGTGACGTCGCTGCCTTCGCGTATCGTGCGTAGCTTTCCAAACGGTACCGTGTAGTCGTCATCCGGCACCTCGTCACTTTGCAGCCGATAGCCACGGAGTGGTTCAAAGAACAACACCGGATCGGGATCACGAATAGCCTCAAGCAACATCCCTTTGGCGTCATAAGCCGTTGAAGGCATCACCACCTTCAAGCCAGTGGACTGCGCAAAAATGGACTCCATCGAATCGCTGTGAAATTCGGGCGTACGCACATTGCCGCCAAACGGCGAACGAATCGTCAGCTGCACAGGGTGGTCGCCCCGTGTTCTGAAGCGTGAACGTGCGATTTGCTGACAAATCTGGTGGAAGCAGTTTTGCGTGAATCCGAGAAACTGGATTTCCACGATGGGTATCAATCCGCTCAGCGCCATACCGTACGCGGAGCCCATGATGACGCTCTCGGCCAACGGCGTATCAATCACACGTTTTGATGTGAAGCGTTGCTGTAGCCCGTCGGTCGCCCTGAAGACCCCACCGAGGTGGCCAACGTCCTCACCCATCAAGATGACCCGTTCGTCGCGTTCCATCTCCTGCAGCATCGCCTCGCGAATGGCATCAATCATCGTCTTAACAGCCATCGCTCAAGCTCCCAGATGCCAGTTGCGCTGGCGTTCCAGTGATGCAGACGGAGATTCGAAGACGTGCTCGTAGATCTCCTCTGGACGTGCCGCCGGATATTCGCTGGCCGCGGCAAACACGGCCTCTACTTCCGCCTCCAGTTCACTTTGCAATGCAGCGTGTTGCGCATCCGACCAGATGTCGATGCTGGTCAGATATTTCTGCATCCGGTCAATCGGATCACGCCTGGCCCACCGCTCTTTGACTTCCGGATTCACATAACGGGTCGGGTCATCGGCGGTGGTGTGCGCCCACATACGAAAAGTATGGGCCTCGATAAGCGTGGGCCCTTCACCAGCACGCGCACGCGCAACCGCCTCGGCCGTCACCTTGTGTACCGCCAGCAAATCATTACCGTCCACCGAAACACCCGGCATGCCATAACCCGGGGCGCGTGCGGCGAGATCAACCGCGGCAGACTGGATTTCGCGTGGCGTGGAGATAGCCCACTGATTGTTCTGCAGGAAGAAGATGACGGGCGCTTTCACGACACCAGCCAGATTCGCCGACTCGTGGAAGTCACCCTCGGACGAAGAACCTTCGCCAAAGTACGCGACGCTGACCCCGTCCTGACCCTGCAACTGCATGCCCCACGCAAGACCCACGGCGTGCGGCACCTGGGCCGCCAGCGAGATGTTGAACTGCATGACCTTGACGTTCGCAGCAATATTACCCCCGTGGGGATGACCCATTCGGTACAGCGCCACGCGCTCGGCGGAATGACCGTGGCGGACCAACGCGGGTGTCTCGCGATATTGCGGTACCAACCAGTCGCGTGCCGGGTCCGTTGCCATGGCGGACCCCATGATGGCGGCTTCCTGTCCCACCAGAGGCGCGAATGTCCCGAGCTTGCCTTGGCGCTGCAGACTGAACGACTTTGCGTCAAACGCGCGCCCCCACATCATGTAGCGGAGCGCTTCGAGCATCTCATCGGTGGTCATTGCCGGTTCCGCGCCAGGGTGAAGCCGCCCTTCTTCATCCAGCAACTGGATGGGCGCGACGGCGGCTTGCTGCGGGGCAAACTGCGGTTGCGTGTCGGTTGTCATATTGCTCTACAAAGTATCCAAAGCGTGATAGGTACAAGCATAACGTCCGGCCGGAGTCCGATCTAATGCGTGGCCGCAAGCAGGGCACGCCGTGCCTCGGCCAGCACGGCCAGAATGACCACAAATCCGCCGACGAACCCGAGTGTGGTGGGCAATTCACCAACGGCCAACCAGACCCACAACGGTGCGAGAACCACTTCGGACAACGACAACAGAGCCACCTGCGCGGCCACGATGTGGCGTGCTGCCAGGGTTATCAACAAAAAGCCCAGGCCAAACTGGAATGTGCCGAGGAACACGCCAATCCATGCATCCCGGCTGGAGACACCCAGATCGGTCACCATCAGCAGCGCCAGCAGCAAGGTGACCGGACCCGATAGCGCAGTCGCCGGCATCATGTCGACGTCCGGCCGCGAGCGCATCAGCACCAACATGCCGGCATAAGTCATTGCCGCCAACAACGCGATGAACAATCCAACCAGTCCGCCAGCCTGCAAGCCGTCCGCGAACATGATGCCGATGCCAACCACAACAATCCACATCGCCACCCAGGTTGCGCGCGCGCAGCGTTCGCCGAGAAACAACTGAGCGCTCACCGCCGTCAACAACGGGCTGGTGCTCAACACCACCACGACGTTGGCAACGGAGGTATGCAACATGGCGAAGATGTATGCGATCGCGCCACCGCCCAGCAGCGATGCGATGACCAGTCCGCGGCCACCAACCGCAACGCATTTGCGCCATGTCTGGCGCCGGTATGAGACCAGCAGGACCACCGCCATCATCAGCGAGAATGCGCCAGCCCTGTAGACCAGGATCTGCCAACCGCTGGCGGATTCTACAAACCGTAGCGCGACGCCACCCGTACTCAGCGAGATACCAGCCATCAGGCCAAGCGTGACGCCAAGCCCATAGCGTGGCGTCATCAACGCAGGTCCCCTGGGGCGGTGTGATCGCGCAGCGGGTGCGCCGATAACACCTCGCGCGTGCGTTCACTTTGCGCGACCGAAAAGGTGCAGCGCGAACAACTGTGCGCGGCCGTGATGGTGGCTGGCGTACCGGGTGGGTCGTGTTCAGGCCCCAGCAGATGATGAGCCAGCTCGTGAGGCAAGGTCCATTTGGGCTCGTAGGTCCGACCAAACTGGTCGTGGCGCGCGATGATGACGTGCGCTATGCGACGGTTAAACACAGCGCGCCCACCGATCGACGCGCCCGCAAAAGGTGACTTGATGCGATCAGCAAACACCACGACCCAGGCAAGATTCTTTGGCAGGTTGTCGAAATGTGCGCCACTGTCCCATGTGCGCTCTTCGACTTCTCCTTCTGCATCGCCGGCGAAGTTCTCGAGGATGACCAGCGGCGAGCGCGCAACCTCGATATTGCAGCGGTCAAATGCGCGCGACAACGACTCCACATATTCGACCACGGCCTCAACATCCCAACCCGAGCGAGTGGACGCCACGAACCAGCTTGGTGGGATGCGCGCCTCGACGCGATGAATGCCACCTGCGTCCAACCATCCAGGTGTGGCGATAGTGGGGCACGGGGATGCCCGATGCGCGAGGTTGCGCCAGGCATCAGCGACACGCTGATCCGGCACAAACTCAGCCGCCGACACAATCGCATGAGCCAGCAGCAATGCTACAAACAGAACAACCTTCATTTTGTCATGCCGTGAGAAATTAAACGACACGCCTCAATCGGCGATCCGTCGACACAACAAGGTCCCGCCTTCCATCACATTGACCCGCCAGCCTGGCGGCACGATCGTGGTGCCGCCCGCCTCCTCGATAATCGCAGGCCCATCAAATGCCTGTCCGGCCGTCAGGCCGTCGCGTGCATAGATTGGCGTCTCCACCCAGCCGGCGGGATCTTCAGCAGCGGTATCAGCTCGGACAAACCAGACGTTGCGGGTGCCAAGGTGGGACACTTCCGTGGTATCTCGCGGCGCGCTCAGCAGAGGCTTGTCCACGATGCCCATGGCAACCAGCCGGACGTTGACAATTTCAGCGTCGTTATCAGCGTCTGCGTAACCAAATGTCGCTTCATGTAAGCCGTCAAAGCGAGCGCGCAAGTCATCCAACCCTTCGTCGGCACGCAACCAGCGAACCGACAACGTGAACGATTGCCCGGCATAACGCATATCCAGCGTGAAATCGAACTGGTGCCGCTCCTGCGTCAGCCCTTCAGCCTCCAGGACGGCGGCCCCTTCGCTTTGCAAAGACCCAGCGACCTCTTCCAAATCTGCAAGTGTCAACTGGCTGAGGCGTCCGCCCCAGGAGCGGACAAAATCGCGGCGCTGGTCAGCCAGCATTTGCCCGAGCGCGGACAGATGCCCGGGAAAGCGCGGCACGAGTACTGTCCCCATCCCGAGTTCCTCCGCTACCGCAAATCCGTGCATCGGCCCAGCGCCGCCAAATGGCACCAGCACAAAGTCGCGTGGATCAAAACCACGATGCACCGACACTTCGCGGACGGCACCCGCCATCTTCGCGACGGCAACCGACAGCGCGCCGCTCGCGAGGCCGGTGATGTCATCTGTTTCCAGGTCCGCTGCGACGCGCGCGAACGCATCACTGGCCGCAACATCATCCAATACCAAACCGCCCGCAAGCGGGCGCTCCGTCGGCAGGCGACCCAATAACAGGTTGGCATCCGAGATGGTGGGGCGTGTACCTCCGCGCCCGTAACACGCAGGGCCAGGCAGCGCGCCAGCGCTCTGCGGGCCAATCTGCAACGTACCGTCGGCTGCCACCCAGACCAGCGAGCCACCGCCAGCACCAATGGTGTGAATATCCAGTTGCGGCATCTGCAGCGGGTAGGCGTCTATCTGATTGTCATAAGCCATGCGCGGCGTGCCGTCCTTGACCAGCGCCACATCGGTGCTGGTACCGCCCATATCAAACGTGATGAAGTCCTGTATGCCCGCCGTGCCCGCAATTCTGAGTGCGCCGCCTACGCCACCTACTGGGCCGGACAAAAACGTCGCGGCACAGCGGTCACTCGCGGTGGCGAGTGTCATTGCGCCGCCGTTCGACCCCATGATGTTGATACTGGCGCGGACACCACCTTCCTCGAGCTCACTCGCGAGCGTTGCCAGATAGGTGCGCATCACCGGCGTCAGGTACGCGTTGAGGACACAGGTTGAGGTGCGTTCAAATTCGCCCCTCTCTGGCGTTAAAGCC
>JACLAC010011561.1_pt1 | contig 68496 bp, 86 predicted proteins | sample 8027881 | NCBI WGS metagenome assembly JACLAC01 (sample SAMN15725517, study PRJNA655200) | protist metagenome | isolation source: fluorescence activated cell sorting (FACS) single amplified genomes of... | place: Spain: Blaines Bay Microbial Observatory, Mediterranean Sea | collected 2016-01-19
TTGGATATCTATCAAGATTCATCATATTTTCTAATCCTTTTTGCAAAGAGAAAATTGATTCTAATTTGTCTTCCATAACTTTTTGTAAAATTTGTTATCTATAACTCTTCAAAATTTTACCATTTTTTCATATTGTTGATGTCTTTTTGTTATGTCTGAACGTTTTACAGTGGTTAATGCATCTATTCCATACTTTTCAACAGCAAAAGAGCCCATTACATTTCCATATATTACTGAATTTTTTATTTCAGAAAAATTTGTTTTCTTTTTTGATGCTAGATAACCTATCATAGCACCTGCAAATGAATCTCCAGCACCTGTAGGATCTAATATTGATTCTAAAGAAAATCCAACTGATGGAAAAATTATGTCTTCATGGAATAGCAATGATCCGTGTTCACCTTTTTTAATTACAATATATTTTGCACCCCAATCCATCATTTTTTTAGCACATTTGATTAGATTTTCTTCTTTTGTTAGAAGTTTTGCTTCCTCATCATTGATTACTACTGCGTCAACTGATTTGATCATTTTGATAACAGCATTTCTTTTTGTTGCGATCCAAAATTCTATCGTATCACACATTGAAAATTTTACATCATCAAATTCTTTGATTATTTTTGCATTTTGTTCTGGATCATTATTTGCAAGATATACAAAGTCTGATTTTTTGTATTCATCTGGTACATTTGGTTTAAAATCAGCTAAAACATTAAGTTCAGTTTTTAGTGTTTTTCTGACACTCAGAGTTTTATCATAACTTCCGTCATATCTGAAAGTTTTACCATCTAAAACTGACAGACCTTTAAGATCTAGATGTTTTTTTAGTATGTTATGATATTTTTTTGGAAAATCATTACCAACAACAGCGATTAATCCTGGTTTTACAAAAAAACTTGCAGAAATTGCTGCAAAAGTTGCAGCACCACCCAAGACATCTTTTAGAACTTTTTTCGGAGTTCTGATGGTATCTAGGGCAGTTGAACCAAAGACAGTTAACATATTTTTTGATCAAATTTTACGTATAAATCCCTTATCTAATTTTTGATCGATGTATTATTTGTGTAAAAGATTTGATGTATTTTTGAAGCTACTTAGAGCTAGCAAAATAAATCAATTAAATAAAAATAATTTCTATGGCAAAGATAAGAGTCAAACAAGGCAATAATGAGATTGAAATCGATTCTAGAGATTTTTATGTCGATAATAATACTGCTGAAGAAGTAATTGAGACACTAAAACAATTACTTAATGATAAACCAGGCAATAACGTCATAAATTCTCTTGATGATGCTGAATTTCATGAGCCTGAATTTTCTCAGCCAGTAAATGTAACAATTGCTGATATCAAAAATAAATTAAAAATTCTTGCAAAAAATTCATTTTTTGATCAACCAAGAACTGTTGGAGAAGCAGTTAGTCAACTATCAGAATATGGATGGAGTGCAAGTCCATTAGATGTTTCAGTTGCACTTACAAAACTAGCATTTAACAAAGAATTTTTAAAAAACACACAAGAAGATAGAAATTATTACTTTTCAAAAGAAGCATTACTAACTAACTAAATTATAATATAATTTTTGTTTGTGTATACACAAGTTTACAATAATGTATGTATAGTTTAGTGGATATGTTACTGTATGGCTAAAAAGAAAGATGAAATTCCAAAAGAAATTGATGAGCATTTTAAATTATTTGGTAAACAGCCTTGGGAAGTAGAGTATGGTGAAAAGTGTCCTGTATGTAATATTCGAATTGATGAATATGGCTTTTGTTCTTGTGGTTCTGGGGCTGACTAAACTACTTTCTTCTATTCTTGATTGCAATTATCACAACTGCCGGTGCTACAAAGTACATTCCAATGTTAAGCATGATAATTCCGATTCCATAGCCTAGCATTTTCTGCTCTGTGTCAATGTCAACATAGTTGAGTATGGTAAGTGATGTTAGTAGTGGTGTCAATCCAACTTTGACTGCTTCCTTGAATACTGGATTTTCTCTTTCATAGTCAGCTACTGCTGGACTAAATGAATAGTAGAATTGGTTGAATACTGACATGAATGATACGCCTGACTGTGTTTGGAGAACTGTATTGTCACGAATTTCTCTCAAGAACTGTACTTGTGGTGCCATTTCTGAACCATATGCTGCAGTTGCAATTAGACAACCACCACCTTCAGATGCTTGGGTTTCATTTACATCTAAATTAGTGATCAAAACAGATCCTACAATAGTTGAGCGTAAAACTATTGTAATTGTTTCAACATTTTGAACAAGTTGTTTTAGTAATCTATCTTCATCATCTGGTATTATTCCTGGTTCTGTGATATACACATTAAAATCAACATCACCAATCATTTCTCTTGGAATATCAATAAGAACAAGTTGTCTTTCTTTATTTGTATCAAATGATATTGTATTATCATTTATAATAAAATTAGAAATTTTATCATCTGATTGAATTGACACACCACTATCAAAAGAAGTTACTGATAATGTTTCATCTTCATCAAAAAATTCCAAATCCATACTACAAATTCCAGAACATGCAAATCCTTTTTTCAAAGTAAGATCTATTGCAGTTCCATCAAAAAAAATCATATCAATACTTTCATCAAAATAAAAATCTGGATTTTGTTGAGATGAAAATTCCCATTTCCAAAGTCCATTGTTTAATTCTATGACATTTTCAAGATCATATTCTACGATTAAATCATCTTGAAATGCAGGATATTGTGAAAATACCATATAATTTGACTCTTCAAAAATTTGTTCAGGATTATCAAATTCATATGGACATGAAAGTGCGCAAACTATATCAAAATTAGAACGTGTACCATCTAAAAATTCTAGTTTAGCAGAATTTTGTCCAAAATCAGATATCTCATGTATTACATGTACATTAGCATCTTTTCCAATCTCAATTTTGATATCTTGTTTTACTTCCTGATCAAATTCAATATCTGCAAAAGCAAAAGGCATAGTAGTTATAATTATAATTGTAGTTAAAATTCCAAATATAGATTTCATAATTATTACTCTGAAATAGTAACTTTAATCATCTTTGCTTCTTGCTGTGGGCAATCTGTCTGATCTCTTGGTAAATTTACAATTTTATCTGCAACATCCATACCCTGTGTTACTTCTCCAAATACAGTATATTCTCTATCAAGAAATGTACTATCTGTAGTAACTATGAAAAACTGTGAACCTGCACTATCAGGATCTGTGCTTCTTGCCATAGATACAATTCCTCTCAAATGAGATCTAGAGCTAAATTCTGCCTTTACATTATGACCTGGTCCTCCCATTCCCCATTGAGCCCTCAATTCTGGTTTTTTGGTATTAGGATCACCACCTTGAATCATAAATCCAGGAATTACTCTATGAAATAACGTTCCATTGTAAAACTCTGATTTAGTTAGTGTTACAAAATTTCTTACCGTTTCAGGTGCTAATTCTGGAAGCAAAGAAAATTCAATACTACCTAAATTTGTTTCAATTATTGCACTCGTCAATATAGTTCAAAAAATTAATTATCATAAGAATCTTTTGTCAAATCAATTCATTCATAATATAAAAATTAAAAAAATGATAATTCATTTGGACTATAAAAATTTTTTAATTGATGATCCGAAATTAGTTTTTTCTAGAAAATTTTGATAATCTTATATAGATCAACAAAAAACTGTTTCTGTGAATCGTACTAATCAAAGCACCGTTATCAAAGCAGCAATAAATTCTTGCCTAGAAAAAGGATTAAAAGATAAACAAGACATTTACAGTACAGTAGTCAGTGAATTAGGAGTTCCAAGACCAACTGTTCGTAGAGTTGCACGTGATTTGAGAAATGAGCTAATGGAAAAAATTGAAATTCTCAAATCTGAGACAAAATCAGCTTCTGATAAAAAACCATCAGAAGAATAGTCATTTTTATTATAAGATATTTTTATAAGAATTAACATTACTATTATATTCAACAAACATACTGGAAATTTAATGGGATATGTAAAAAATCATCTTGCAACACTAGTTTCTGGAGTATTTGCAACTGTTTTAACTGGTCTTTATTTTGTCATGCCAGAAGATTTATGGTTTATTTTCGCTTTAGCAATTCCAATTATGTGGTTTATGGTATTCATATGTTGGATATCACAAAAAGCCGCAGATTATAACCATGGTTCGTCACATGATGAAAAAAAAAACCACAACGAATTGACTAAACAAGAACTTAACACGTACAAAATTGATCTTAAAGGTGAGCTAAAAGAAATTAATAACGACAATGAAAATGAGCGTCTTAGAAAAGAAATAGCAAATCTAAAAACGCGTGTAGAAATTGAATCTATTAGAGCAGAAATTTACAATCTTAAACTATTAGCATCACAAAAATAATTATTTACAGTGCTCACACTTTATTCCCTCATCATGTTTATCCTTACAACTAGGGCAACTAACTGCTCCTCCCAGATGACACTCGCAATTACACTCTAATTCTTTTTCCATTTTGTATACAGTAATCAATTTTTGTATTAATACATCACGTTAAACTTCATCAAGATGAATTATTATCCAGATTTAGAAAGTGAAATTGTGCTATCAACTAATTCATTCAATCTAGATTTTACTTCTTCAGAGACTATTTTTTCATCCTCAATTGTATCTGCTGTAACAAATACTGGACTTGGATTTGTTATCACTTTGAAGTATGACATAAGTTGTGTTAAAAGTGTCTGAACATCTGTAAATCCTATATTCCCAGAAGCTAAAATTGCTAAACCTGCAGTTTTTCCAGAAGTTTGTTTATAGTTGATAAATTCAAAAAGATTTTTCAATGCTGCACTGAACATAGAATTGTAAATTGGCGTTCCTATCAACCAAATGTCTGCATCTGTAATGTCTTTTGCAGCTTGTAGTGTTTTTTCACCATACTGTACTTCATTTAAAAATCCATGATAGTAATCGAAACCATCTTCTGACAAATTAATGAATTTAGTATCCTCATTTTTTGATTTTGTATATTCAAACACATGTTTCATCATTATCTGTGTTTTTGCATTATTTCTTGGACTACCAGAAATTACAACAATTTTCATATTTTAATTTATTTTATTGATAATTTAAACTACAATGGATTTTAGAAAAATATGCGGGCTTGGAGGGCTTCGATCCCTCGACCTGTAACTTAGGAGGCTACTGCGCTATCCATACTGCGCCACAAGCCCAGCAAAAAACAAACTTGTAATTATTTAAGCGTAATCTAAATTGGTTTTAATGTATTCCTGAATAATATTCCAATTTGGACTATCTTTTTGTTCCCATTTTTCATAGAATACAACTTCATTAAGATTTAACCTTGGTAGCCATTTTGCTCTTTCTAAATCAGGTTTTGCTTCAAATTTTGTAACATGCCCAAGACAAACATATGCTATAGGAATTATGTGCTCAGGTAATCCCAATTCTGTTTTTAATACTTGATTTGACACTATGCTAACCCAACCAAGTCCAATTCCTTCTGCTCTTGCAGCTAACCACATATTTTGAACTGCACAACATACACTATAGATTCCAGTTTCAGGAATACTAGTTCTTCCAATTACAAATGGACCAAATTTTGTTGGATCATATGTAATACAAATATTGACAGGTGATTCAAGAATTCCTTCTAATTTTAAAGATAAATATTCTGATTTTTTTACATCTGTTAGTTTTTCTGATGCATACTTGTGTTCTATTTCAAATGATTCTTTAATTTTCTTCTTTGTGTTTGAATCTTTAATTAGAATAAAATTCCAAGGCTGAGAAAAACCTACAGATGGTGCATGATGTGCAGCATCTAGAATTTTTGTTAATGTTTTATTATTAATTTGCTCAGTTGTAAAATGCGATCTAACATCTCTTCTAGAGTAAATTGCCTTGTAAAAACCAGCTTTTTCATCCTCTGAAAATTCTTCATTCATAATACTTGTTTAGATTAATCGTATACATTTGTTATTCTCTTAAACGTTAATAATGGCTAATTGAGTTTTTGATTACACGGGCCGGTAGTCTAGTTGGTTAGGATACTGCCTCGACACGGCAGTGATCGTGAGTTCGAATCTCACTCGGCCCATTTTTAATTTTTAAGAATTAATTTCGTGTATCAAATGGTGGCTCTACAATACTCCATGCAGATTCTACTGTAAGTATGCCAACTGCATCATAATCTATGTTTTCTCCACTGATAATTGCATTATACTGTTGTTGATTTTCATCAGTTAACTTTAGACTAAACCAACTTTCCAATGGGATTTCTGTTCCAGGATAAAATGCAGCTCTTCCCGGCATTGCAATATCTTCTGTTGAATATGCTCCTGCACCCATAACAATTCCATTTGCATACAATTCATAGGTAATAACTGGTACAGTAAATGTTAGATCACTAGGATTTGTTACTGTAAATATTACTACTAATGTAGCAGTATTTTCTATACTGTTTACATCAAGAATTTCTACAGATGTTAATTCAATTGTAGCACTTTCTAAATCCTCATTATCTAAACTAGCATAATAAACTCCTCCACCCATTAGTGCTAATAATGCAAGAATTGCAATAACTGGAACGATTCGTCCTGGAGGATTCATTAATTTTTTGAAGCGTGAAGTACTAAAAAACGTTGTCAAGAATCAAATAGACACGGTATTTGATAATTGCAATGGCAATAGAACAAGCAATACTTACTTGGATTCACGTTACATGTGCTGCAATTTGGGTAGGCGGTTCACTTTTCATTGGCGTTGTGTTTGCACCAATTCTAAAAAAAATGTCAATGCCAATAGAAGAAAGATTACAATTAATGATTAAAGTTGGCAGAAGATTTAACAAATTAGCAGTACCGGCATTAATTATTTTAATGGCAACAGGAATGTATCAAGCTCATCTGATTTTACAGAAATCAGATTTACTACTTGAATCAAGCTATGGTAATGTACTTGTAATCAAAATAATTCTTGTTGTTGCACTAATTGCAACATTTGCTATTCATGTTAGAGTAATCAGAAAAGATGTTGAAGAAAAAATTATGTCAAAACAAATTTCTAATGATCAACTACAAGTACTTAGAAAAAAAATAATAATTTTAGGTGAAATTACAGTTGTTTTATCAATAATTATACTATTTTTAGCTGCAGTGTTAAATTCTGGCGGACAGTTTTGATAATTTTTTAAAGAAACAATTCTATTACTTATCATGAACGGTCTTTTAATTGGTAGATTTCAACCATTTCACCTTGGTCATCTAGAAGCAGTACGTTTTGGATTATCAAAAGTCGATAAACTGTTTATTGGAATTGGAAGTTCTAACAAGAGTCATCAAGAAAGAAATCCATTTACTGCTGATGAGCGAAAAGAAATGATTACATCGTCATTAGATGAAAAAACCCTGAATCAAGTATCAGTTTACTACATTCCTGATGCTGATGATCATGATAAATGGACAGATTCTATTGATAGTATTATTCCAGATTATGGAGTTGTTTTTTCTAATGATGATTTTACACACCAACTGTTTGAAAAATGTGCAAAAAAAGTGATTCCAGTTGAATTCAAATCACGTGAAAGTCTTTCTGGAACAAACATACGGCAATTGATATTAGAAGATCAGAACTGGCAGAAACTCGTTCCAGATGGAACAAGAAATATTTTGTTAAAGATCGGTGCAAAAAATAGACTTCAAGATCTTTAATTATAAATAACCTTCAAATATTTCTGCAATAGGAGAATAAAAATTTGGAATATTTAGTTATGTTACCTGGACCAACAAACGTTCCAGAACGAGTAACCAGGGCAATGGTTACACCATCAATTAATCATAGAAGTGATGATTTTGTAGAACTTTATGAGGAATGTGTAGATAATACAAAAAAAATTTTTGAAACAGAAGGAGATGCAGTTTGTCTTTCAGCTTCTGGTACTGGTGCAACAGAATGTTCTGTTGTTAATTTAATTAAAAAAGATGATAAAGTAATAATTCCAGTTAACGGCGAATTTAGTTCTCGTTTAGCCCAACAAATTGAATGGGCAGGTGGTCAAACAATTAGAATTGAAACTGAATCAGGTGTAAACGCAACATTTGATCAAGTCAAAGAAGCATTTGACAACAACAAAGATGTAAAAGCATTCTATTGTGTTTGGAATGAAACTTCAACTGGTACTATGATTAATTATCTTGATAGAATTAAGGATCTAACATCCAGAAATGATTCTTACTATGTATTAGACGGTGTATCAATTGTTGGAGGCGAAGAACTTCACATGGATAAATGGGGAATTGATATTGCAATGACTGGTGGTCAGAAAGCATTTGCATGTCCACCTGGAATTTCACCAATTTGTATTAATCAGAGAACTAGAAAATACATGGAAGCCAATCCTCCAAATACAATGTATTTCAATTTACCACGATATTTCAAATATTATGACGAAGCAAAACATACTCCATTTACTCCTGCATTACCTGTGCTTTATGCATACAGAGAGGCAATGAGAATAATTCTTGAAGAAGGTATGGAGAAAAGAATTCAGCGTCATAGAATATGTTCTGATGCATTGTACTCTGGACTTTCAGCAATTGGATTATCACCATTTGCAAATGAAAATTCTAGGTCTACTGTAGTTATTGCATTGAATTATCTAGATGGTCTTGAAGATAAAATTTTTAGAGATACACTAGCAAAAAAATTCAGAATTTTAGTTGCAGGTGGATTTGGTAATCTAAAAGGTAAGGTTTTCAGAGTTGGTTGTATGGGTGAAGTACACCGTTATCACGTAATGAGATGTATATCTGGAATTGCATCAACATTGACAATGATGGGATACGATACTGATGCTCAAGCAGGTCTAACAACTGCAGAAGAAAAACTAAAGCCACTTGATTCGCTCTAACTTAATATAAGGAAATTCAAAATCGACTACGTTGGCATTCAAAAAAGGACAATTAATTCTAGTTGATTATACTGCTAAGATAAAAGATACTGGAGAAGTTTTTGAAACTACAATTGAAGATGATGCCAAAAAAAGTTCTATTCATGAACCAAACGTCAAATATCAACCAAAATTAGTTTCAGTTGGAGAGTCATGGGTAATCAAAGGATTAGATGATGCACTTCCTGAAACATCTGTAGGTGATAAAAAAACCATTGAAGTAAGTCCTGACAAAGGATTTGGTGCTAGAGATAAAGGAAAAGTTCGAATGATACCACTAAGAAAGCTTGGAGAAGATGCTGAAAAAGTTTCAGTTGGTGATACAGTTGAAGTTGATGATAAAAGAGGAATTATACGTTATATTGGTTCTGGAAGAGTTCAAATAGATTATAATCATAGATTTGCCGGAAAAACAATTCTTTACGAAATTAATGTAAAAAAATCACTTGATGCTGATGATGAAAAAATTTCAGCAATTCTAAAATCACGAATGCCAGTAGATGATGATAAGCTAGTTTTTAAGAAAACTGCAAATTCACTTGATGTCACAATTCCTGAAGAGATCTTTAGAGCAGAAGGTCTTGCAGTAATCAAACATTTTGTCCAAATGGATATTTTCAAATTTTCACCATCTATTCAAAAAATTAATTTCATTGAGACATATGATAACAAACAGGCATCAAAAAGTCAGGAAAAGCAACCTGAAAAGAAACCTGATGTAGAGTCTAAAACTAAATAATTATAGTACTTTAGTACTTTTTGCAAGTTTTATTGCACTGTTTTCTGTCATTTTCTTTTCACTCAGAATTGTGTATCTTTCTGGTCGAAGTGATTGAGCTATAGTTAATGCTTTTGCTAAGACTTTAGATTTCAGTCCAATTTCTTTTGCAGTTGTTGGTGCTCCTACATTTTTTAATGTCTTAACAATTTTTTTCCAATCTTGACCTTGTAATTTTGCAATCATGATTGCACCAATTCCAACTTTTTCTCCATGTAATCCAACACCAAATTCAATATGATCCACTGCATGTGAAAACAAATGTTCTGCACCAGAACATGGTCTGCTACTTCCAGCAATACAAGATGCAACACCTGCACTGATTAATGCCTCAACAATTATTCTAGCATCAATTCCTTTTTTTGCAAAGCTTGGAGAACTTTCAATCAAAATTTTAGCACTCATTGAAGCTAAATCGGCTGAATATCTACCATAATATTCCCCTTTTTTATCACGTCCAAGCTCCCAATCCCTAACTGCTGTGACTTTTGCCATAAGATCACCACATCCACTTGCAAGTAGTTTTTTTGGTGCTCCTTTTATCACATTGACATCGACAAAAACTCCTAATGGAGCTGTTGCTACAAGTGAGTGAGGTTTTTCACCTCTTACAGAAACAAAAGGGCTTGCAATACCATCATGAGATGCAGAAGTTGGAATACTAACAAACGGTTTTTTGAGATTAAAGGAACACAATTTTGCAATATCAACTGATCTTCCACCACCAATTCCAATTATTAGATCAGTTTTTACGTTTTTGACTTTTGTTTGAATTGCATTTGTATGTTTAATCTGATTTGAGCTTGCTAGATGCCAAATAGGAAGAATTTTAGAATCTTTTAGTGATGAGTCAATTTGCTCACCAAAAATCTTTTTTACATTTTTACCTGAAATTATCGAAACTTTCTTTGGATCTGCTAAATCCTTTAGGAATTTACCTACTTGTTGAATATTGTTTTCACCTACAACAATTTGTCTTGGAAGTTCCATTGTATGAGAAGATGGTTTTCTTTTTGTTCCCATTACACCACCTCGATAACAAAGTTATTTAAAAGAGTGCCATAGTATTAATACTATCTCAAGCGAGGTAATTCTATGTCAAACAATGTTGAAGAAAAAATACTCCATGGTACTACAACAGTAGCAATTAAAGTAAAAGATGGTGTTGTTCTTTGTGCTGATATGAGAGCAAGTGCAGGATATTTTATTGCAAATAATAATACTATGAAAATTCAAAAAATTGAACAGCATGCAGGATTAACCTTGGCTGGTGGTGTAGCAGATGCACAAAATATTGTTGATGTTTTACGTTATCATGCAAATGTTTACAGAATTCAAAATCAAGAACCAATTCCAATTAAATCGCTTTCTAGACTAACATCTTTAATGTTTCATCAAAATAGAGGTTATCCATTCATTGCTGATATTTTACTTGGTGGATATGATAATGAAGGACCACAACTTTTCAACATAGACATGTTTGGTTCTGTTGAAGAGAAAAGTTATGTTACAACCGGAAGTGGCTCACCTGTTGCATATGGTCTATTAGAAGAAGAATACAAAGAAGATTTGACTTTGGATGAAGCAAAATCAATTGCTTTACGTGCCGTTAAAGCAGCAATTACAAGAAACATAGGCACTGGTGACGGAATTAATGTTGCATTGATTGACAAAAATGGATTCCGTCTTTTGGAAAATGAAAGGAAAAAAGCTGTATTAGAAATTTAGAAATTTTTTAAAAACTTACAATAATTGCAAAAAAAACAAAATCAGGAACCTCAAAATGCCCAAAATATAATGGCAACCGTACTGCAAAGTATTCCTAAAGAGGCAAACATTACAAAAATTGATTATGAAGGTCCTAGAATTGCTTTGTATACAGACAAGCCAAGATTTCTTATGGAAAATAACGATATAATTTCAAATCTTGTAAATCAAATCAAAAAAAGAATTGTTATAAGAACTGATGAAAAAATTCGAAAATCAGAAGAGGAAGCTAGAAAAATTTTAGATCAATGTGTTCCAAAAGATGCTGATCTAACTGCAACATTCTTTGATACAGCAACAGGCGAAGTAGCAATTGAAGTTAAACGACCTTGGCTATGTCAAAGAAATGCAGAAGAATTTAATCACGCTGAGGTTACAGAGCAGACTGGATGGAAGCTTAGGGTAAGAAAGGCAACAACTAACCCGTCTAGCACGTTAAAGGCCATTAATTACCATCTAAAAGTATCATCTTCAGAAAGAGCAAAACAGCTAAAAGAAATTGGAGAAGAAATATTTCGACCACGATTGGTACAAAAATCTGAAATTTCATTATTAACTTTAGGTGGTTTTGGTCAAGTAGGCCGTTCATGTATGCTTCTAACTACTGCTGATAGCAAAGTTTTGATTGATTGTGGAGTTAATCCAGGTGCCAGAACTCCATCAGAATCTTTTCCAAGACTTGATTGGGCTAATATTTCACTTGATGAATTAGATGCAATAGTAATTGGTCATGCACATCTAGACCATACAGGATTTTTACCAGTTTTGTGTAAATATGGCTACAAAGGTCCAATTTATTGTACAGAACCTACACTTCCAATGATGAATTTAATTCAGCTTGATGCAATTAAAGTTGCAGGAGCACAAGGAAGAACACCAATGTATGCAGAACGAGATGTTCATCAAATTATGAAGCAAGCAATTACACTTTCTTACGGAACTGTTACTGATATTTCCCCTGACATTAAACTTGTACTAGCAAATGCTGGTCATATACTTGGTTCAGCATCTTGTCATTTTCACATTGGTAATGGCGATCATAATTTTGTATATTCTGGTGACATAAAATATGGAAAAAGTATAATGCTTGAGAGTGCAAATACAAACTTTCCACGTGTTGAAACTTTACTTATAGAGAGTACATATGGCGCAAAAGAAGACATTCAACCAACTAGAGAAGAAGTTGAATCAGCATTTGTCAAGTCAGTTAACGAAACTCTAAACGCAAGAGGAAAAGTTCTCATACCAATTCCAGCAGTTGGTCGTGCTCAGGAACTAATGATGGTTATTGATCAATATATGAAATCTGGCGAATTAACTGAATCTCCAGTTTTTATGGAGGGTATGATTAAAGAGGCTACAGCAATTCATGAAGCTCATCCAGAATATCTTGCTCGTGAACTTAAGAAAAAAATACTAGAAACAGATGATAATCCATTTGATTCTGAATATTTCACAAATATAGAAAATCATGATGCTAGGGAAGAACCATTACGAGACGATTCACCGTGTATAATTATTGCCACATCTGGAATGTTAGAGGGCGGTCCTGTTTTAGAGTATTTTAGAAACATTGCACCAGATAAAAAAAATAAACTTCTATTTGTGTCATATCAAGTAAATGGAACTCTTGGACGAAGAGTAATGGATGGAGCAAGACAAGTATCAATTTTAGGTCAAAATGGAAAAGTTGAAGTTGTAACAATAAATTGTGCAACTGAAAAACTTGAAGGATTTAGTGGTCATAGTGATTATAATCAATTGATGTCATATGTCCATAGATTACGACCAAAATTACGAAGAGTTCTTGTTAATCACGGTGAAAGACGAAAATCAGAAAATCTTTCTTCACAAATTAGACGAATGTATAGAGTTACAACTCATTATCCACAAGTACAAGAAGCAATAAAATTATTTTAGATCGTAGTCTGGCTTCCAGATTTTTACATTTGTTGGTGTTACAATAATTCTTTCTTCACCCAAACGTGCAATATCTGCATCTGCATTTCTTGCAATCACATAAAGTTCTTCAACAACTTTTCTAAGTTTTTCAACATCTTTTTGTGCCAAAGGTGTAACTCTCAAGATTAGGATCATTCCTTTTTTGATATCCTCTTTGATCGAGTGTAAATCACTTGGGTCACGTATAGTGATTGCTTTCAGATATGTTGTGTTTTCCTGTTTTTGCATAGCTTTGCTGCGATCAGGAGTGAATAAAAGCTTTTGATTTAAATTTTTTTTACAAGATTTTTTTTGTGCGTAATTACCACAAATCAGAGTGTCTAAAGTGTTACAAGTTCTTTTGTAAACTTGTGCAATAGTATTGGCTTGTTGTCTTTTACAATTAACGAATCTTCAATTCTCACTCCAAATTTATTTGGAATATAAATTCCTGGCTCTACTGTTATTGCCATTTTATTTTGTAGCTTTGTTGTACTTCTTGTACTGATTGTAGGAAGTTCATGAACATCCAAACCAATTCCATGTCCAGTTGAATGTATGAAATATTTTCCATAGCCTGAATCATTGATTATTTTTCTGCAAGCATCATCAACAGATTTACAAGTTACTCTTTGTTTAACTGCATCAAGTCCAAATTTTTGCGATTTTTTTACAATTTCATAAACATTTTTTGCTTCTTTAGAAATTTTTCCCAGAGCAAATGTTCTTGTTGAATCTGAAACATATCCCTTGTAGCGAAGTGTTAAATCAACCACTATTAGATCACCACCTTTGAATTTTCTGTTGGTTACTTGTGCATGAGGAAGTGAACCATTTGGCCCTCCTGCAATTATTAATGGATTTAATGTAGAGCGATACCCAGTATCAAACATTTCATTTTCAATTGCATATGACATTAGAATTGATTGTAATTCTGACTCTTTTTGTCCAATCTTGATCTTTTTTTCACAGATACTAAACATGTTATCTATTATTTTTGATGCTTTTTTTAACAAAACAATCTCGTTATCATCTTTTATTTCACGTGATTTTTGAAATGGTTCTAACGAGTTTTTCATTTTTGGAAATGATTTTTTTAGTGATTGCATTACGGAATAATTTTGACAGTCAGTACATACATTTCCCTTTAGAATTTTTTTTAATGATGTTAATGAACTAATTCCTCGATCTGATTTTACTACATTACAATCAATTGATTCATCCTTTGCTCTACCAATTTCTAACTCTGGTGCAATAATTGTTGTATTACAATTCTTATCCAAAACTCCAATTGCTTCACCCCAAAATCCAGTTAAATAAAACAAATTTTCTGGTTCAAATGTTACTAGAGTATCACATTTGGTTATCTTTTGACAATATTTTATCAGTCTTTTTCTTCTTGATCGCAATATTTTACCTTCATTCTAATTACAGATTTATGTTTGCTGTCTATGAGTTTCTAGCAGTCAAAAGTAATACTTCCCATGGAAAGATAATTTTTCCATTTTTCTTGGTATATTGAAGAGTGTTATCTTTTACCATCTCTCTAAGATTTGATTTTTGATGTATACTTAATTTATTGAATTTTTGTTTTAATGGCTTTGATAGATATTTCTTGTAATTATTCCAATAATCCGAAAATACTCCTGGACTATATTGGAAAAGTAGTTTTTTTACAATAATTTTTTCATATCCAGCTTTTGAAAATACTTGTTTAAAGGAATCTTTTGTTCCAAATCTATCAAGCTCTGGATATTTTGGTAAATAATCTGGAATAAAATTTTTTACTGGATTTAGTATGCTATCAAAATATGGTACGTTTGTCTTGCTATGAACACACATTGCAATAATACCATTTTTTTTGATATTTTTCTTCAAGTTTTTTAGAACTTTTTGTGCATTTGGAAAGAAAAATAAAGCATATTGGCATGTTATTACATCAAATTTTGTTTTAAACTCGATTGTCTCTGCATCACCTAAAATAAAATGGACATTTTTTTTCTTACCAACCCACTTTTTTGCAATACTTATTGCAGTTTTTGATGTATCAACTGCAAAAACTTTACCTGAAACTCCAACTTTTGTAGTGATTTTTTTTGTAACAAGACCTGTTCCACATGCAAGATCTAAAACATTGTCACCAGATTTTATTTTTGATAGTTTTATCAGTTCATTTGTAACATTAAATGGACCAATTTCCTTTCTTGCCCATCTTTTATGATAAAATGGTGCTACCTCATTCCAAACCAGAATATTTCTCTGTTTGTATTTTGTGTTTTTAGATTCTTTTTTCAATGTTTTTACAAATTAATTTTACAATTCTTTCTTTTTTATTTCTACCAATAGTCACAACTGTTTTTGAGTCAACAATTAGCAATTCGTTATATCTAGTATCTTTAAAGTATTTTTTTCCAATATCATTTGCAATTATCATATCAGCCTTGGAATCTCTTAACTTTTGTTTTGCTTGTACTAGTAACTCTTTTTTTGAGATGTCTGTCTCAGCCTTAAAACCTATTAAGAATACATCTTTTTGCAATTTTTTGATGTGATCAATAATTTTAGGTGCCTTTTTGAGTTCAATAGTTAGTGAGTTTCTTGTGCTTTTAATTTTCTTTGAATATTGTTTTTTTGGAATATAATCTGATGCCGCGGCAGCTAATATGACAATATCAAACTTTTTTTTCATTTGTTTTTTTACTTCATTGAACATATCTGTAACAGTTTGAACAGGAATTATTTTTGCACCTTTTGGTGGTTCAGCAATTCCAGGACCATATACTAACGTAACCTTTGCACCAGCAGAAACCAATTCTGATGCTAAAAGTACTCCAGTTTTTCCAGTACTGTGATTGGTTATTACTCTAATAGGATCAATCTTCTCAATTGTTGGACCAGCTGTCATCAAAATTTTCTTTCCTTTCAAAATTTTAGATTGACCAAATTTTACAAGAATAAAATGTAGCATATCTTCAGGTTCTGGTGCTTTTGCTTTTCCTTCGATCATACTTGGTGAAACAAAATCAATTTTCTTTTCTAAAAATGCAATGTTTTTACGAACTGCTGCATTTTCATACATAGACTGATGCATTGCAAGACCCATAACTATTGGAATCTTGGAGCCAAATGCAACAGTAAGAACTGTTGATATTGGTGTATCATCAATTCCTGCTGCAAGCTTTCCCAAAGTGTTTGCAGTTGATGGATAAACAATCAGTAAATCAGAACGCTTGTAATCAGCAAGATCAATATGCTCCATATCTCCAGTTAGTTTTGTAATTACATTATTTCCAGTAGCCCATTTCATATAATCAGGTTTGATCAGTTTTGTACTAGCATTAGACATTACACATTTTACGTTTGCACCATGTCGCATCAACAATCTTGCAAGCTCAATTGATTTGTAGGCTGCAACAGAGCCTGCAATACAAAGAACTATTTTTTTTCCAGTGAGTTCTGTACCATAGCTTTCAACAATGTCTAAAGAGGGATGTCGTGTCATGTTTGAACCTCCATATGATATGAATTCTCTTCTGCTGGAAATACCTGATTTTCAACGTCATCCACGTATTCAGAAACGGCTTTTCTGATTGTATCTGAGAGTGAAAGATATCTTTTGACAAATTTTGGGTTAATTTTGTCATATAGACCAAGCATGTCATGTATGACTAGAACCTGTCCATCACAGTGTTTCCCACAACCAATTCCGATTGTTGGAACATTGACAGATTCAGTAATCTTCTTCATGGTTTCAGCTGCAACCATTTCATAAACGATTGTAAAACAACCAGCATCTTCCAGTGCTTTTGAATCTTCTAATAATATTTGTGCATCATCTTCTGTCTTTCCTTGCACGCTATACTTTTTTGCCGTCTGTGGCAAAAGACCGAGATGCCCCATCACAGGTATTCCAGCTTTGATAATTGCCTTGATTATCTCAGGAAGTCTTCCTTCTAGTTTTACAGCATCCGCACCGGCATTGATTAGTCGCTGAGAATTTAATACTGCATCAGTTTCATTATCATATGATTTGTTTGGAAGGTCGGCAACAATTAGAGCATTTTTTCTTCCATTACTAACTCCCTCAGTAAACATACACATTTGATCCATGGTGACAGGAGATGTGTTCTCATACCCAAGCATGACCATTCCAGCACTGTCTCCAACCAAAAGTATGTCAACCTGATCACAAAGTGTGGCCATCGTATAATCATAACTGGTAACTACAGTGATCTTCTGTTTTTGCTTCTTCTGAACGATCTCATTTATTGTCTTAGGCAAGTTTAGCTCTCCTTTGCAGATTTTTCTTGATTTCAGAGATTGATTCTGACAAAACTTTCTTGTTGTTATAAGATGATTTTACTTTTTTCTTTTTGCAAGCTGTAATCAACTGCTTCATTGCTCTAGTTGTATTATCAACAATTGTAATATCGGCAGATTGTGCAGTTCGTGAAAGTGGGTTTAGATCAAATGTAATTACTTTCTTTTTGGCTTTCTTTAGAGCAAGTGTTCTATCACCGTCTTCTAAAGGAACAAGAACAACGTCAGCGGAATAAATTCCATCTTTATCTACAATTCTTCGAGCACTGTCGATCCCCTTCATCTTTTTTGCAGATTTCGGATTTATACCAAGAATTTCCTTTGCACCAGATTTCTTCAAGACTCTGGTAATAGCCCTCTTCCTACTTTCTGGTCCATAGAAGAGATTTACCTCTATTTTTGCGCCTATAATTTTTGATAATTGAACAATTTCTTTTGAACATAGTGCTGCAAAATTTCCATTCACTGAAATAACTGGATGTTTTGCTAAACGAAGAGTGTGTGCAGCAGCACTAATTGCTTTTTTTGCACTAGTTGTTGTCTTTTCACCAATAAGATAATCAAATGCTTCACCTCTACCATGAGCCAGTAAACCTTCTTTTGCAACCAAATTATTTTTAAATCCTTCAACTAGTTTTTCTCTTATTTGTAATGAAACAAAACGTGGATGAGATTTTGGTATATTCATTTAATCACCGAAAAATATTTTATTCTAATCTTGCACCAGAGTTATCAATTCTTGAAGTAATGATAATACCATCATCATATTTTTTTAAAATTTCTAACACTTTTTGCCTTTTGTCCTTTGTTACAAGAGAAAATATTGTTTCACCAAATAATGCAATTCCACATTTTATTCCATTTTTATGAAGCTCTTTGATTACTTTCTTCATTTTTGGAGTAATTACATGAATGTACTCAGCAAATTTTATAGACATGTCCTGAAATTCGTCCATATCTTGTGATTGAACAAGCTTGTCAACCATTTTACCTCCAAGACCGTTTATTGATGAAATCTTTTCCTTGAGAAATTTTTTAGTAGAAATTGGATTAAAGCAGATAATCATAACGTCTAATTTTTCTTTTGGAATTATTTTCTGAACCTCACCAATTCCAGGTGCACCTGATTTGGTTCTAATCTCGAATCCTCCATGATATGATGCAAGTACATCACCAAGTCCAGTTTGACATTTAATCTCAGCTTTATGTGCAATTTGTGCCACCTTAGTTTTTGCATATCCACATTTCAGTGAATCATTTAATGCAATTGCCAAAGATAGTGCAACTGCAGCACTACAACCAAATCCATAGCCAACAGGAACATCAATCTCATGTGTTACATCAAAATATTTTCCTTCAACTAAAAATTCTTTTAAAACATATTCAGATACGCGTATATCACCTGTGTTAAATCCCTTTACAGTAATTTCATAATTATTAATATCATGTTTGGTTTTTGATCTAACATTCACAGTAGTTTTTACTCCCTTTTGTATTGAGAAACCAGCACCAAGTGAGCCAAGTTGATTTGGTTCTTTTTCTTCTAATTCTGCTTTGAAAAATCCAGTGATGTGGGCAGGTGAAAATGCCTTTGCACGCATGATCGAAACGTAAAATCTCTTAAAATATTAATACTTGGCTTAAATAATATAAATTAGTATAAATTGACTAGATTTACTCGACGCCTACAGAAGATTGGAAGCAGCATGCTGGTTTCACTTCCAAAAGAATGGATTGATGCAAACAAACTAGGCAAAAGTGCACAAGTCGAGATTGAAACTACCCAAAATAATCTCTCCATTAGAACACAACAGAATAAGAGACCATCAAAGGAAATTGAAATATCATATCCGTTACCAAAAGGAGAAAGCATTGTTCCAAACATAACTGGTGCTTATCTTTTAGGATATGATATAATCAAAATCATAGCTAAATCTCCAATTTCTGTTACAGATAGAGAAAGTGTTCGTGCTTCTATGAGAAGATTAGTTGGAATGGAAATTGTAGATGAGGATGCAACAAACATATCTGTCCAATTTTTGCTTGATGAAACATCAGTCAATCCACAAAAAATTCTAAAAAGAATGAGCTCAATTACACTTGGAATGTTCAGCGATGTTGTATTATCCTTGAAAAGTGGAGATCAGACAAATCTTGAGACAATAGCAAATCGTGATGCTGAAATTAATAGACAGTATTTTCTACTTGTTAGATTGATTCGAAGTACTATTATGGATAGCAGATTGGCTATTATTTTCAACTTAGAAAACATAGACATTTTAGATTATAGAATTGCAGCAAACACACTTGAAATTGCAGGAGATACTGTTGTAGAATTATCACAATCATTAATGAAGTCAAATTTGTCTAAGGTTGAGCAGAAAAGAATACATGACTTTGCAAAAGATATGGAAGAAATCCAGATTAAATCAATTGAGTCTTTCATTTCTAACAATAGAACGCTTGCGATTAATGCAATTACACTTCAAAAGAATAATTCTGAGAAAATTTCTAAAATACGTTCTTCTTTGGAAAACAAGAAACAGATTCCTCTTGCATTCTTTGATGTTATTTACATGCTTGAGAAAATTTTACAATCATGGTCTGATATCACAGATTTAGTGAAACCAAGTTATCAGTAAGTTTTAGTGTAGTTTTTCAAGTTCTTCTAGTCGTTTCTCAATCTCTACTAGCTTATTGATAATAATGATGTGTGTCTTTTTTGCATCTATGCCTACAGGACTATCTGGACTTGTAATGACACTTGCAATTTCCTTCTTTTTTTCTTCGTCAACTTCTAGATTCATTTCTTAACTACAATTGTGAGTTAAAATATAGTTTGCTCAGAGTAGTTTTTTTTGCAGTCATGAATTCCTTTCACCTTTTTTGTTGTGTATATTTAAAAATTCTATAACATTATTTCTGTCCCATAATTCAACATTATTAATTTTGGCTAGTTCTTTTGCCGATTGTGTGTAAAATGAATTTGTAATTACAACTCCCTTGTTTGCATTGTAATATGCAATGGCACCAATCACTTCTTGAACAGCACTATTAGTGACCTTTCTATCTATAGAATATCTTTTTGCTTGTATTACTAATTGTTCATCACCCCTTTTTGCCTTCAAGTCACCACCTTGATCTCCTGCTTTACCTGTCTTTTCAACATTAGAAAATCCGTTTGATTTTAGCACCTCACATATGAAATCCTCAAATGCACTTCCACTCAATCTATCAGCATCAAAGATTGAATTTTTCTCAAATATTCTTGATGATTTACTTTTGGCTGTGTTAGTTTTAACTTCACTTAACGAAATGGTAGAAATTTCCTGCAGCACTAGTTCAGATAGTTTTCTTGCATCAAGATTTTTTCCAATTAAATTAGCAGCCAATTCTGCAGCAAATTTTTTTAAAAGAGTTCCATCAAGATTCACTTGATTTTCTATAACGAATTGTTTTACAACTTCATGTAATGTTTTTTTCCCAGAGTAAGTTTCCCAAAAACTATCAATACTACCAAGAGTTACGTTATTATCCAATGGTAATGTCATTATAGTAATCCCTTCTTATCTTTAGACAAAATTTGTTTTTGTAACACATCAAAGACTATAATTCTACTTCCAAACATTTTTTTTGCTTTGAAAACAGCAATTTTGGAATTTGAAGCACCTTCCCATTTTTTAAATTTTCTAAGATCTGGTTCAACTTTTATAACTTCTGAAACTAATACATCATCAACTGACATTGTTCTCATATTACTACATGTTATACAATTGTCTCCTCTAACACAATTTTTGCTATACATTTGCTTACAAACCTGACAAGTTAAAGTATCATCTTTACAAATGACTTCACTGCATATTCCACATGTTTGAGTATCATTTGAACAAATTGATCTGTCACACAACATACAAGCTACTGAATCTTCCTGGCATAATCTTTTCTTACACGTAATACATTCAGTAATAGTTTGATTACAAAATCGCTTTGTACATATTTCACAATTATCAGAACAAAAATAACACAAAGTTTGAGAGCAATGTGGACATTGCATTATATGAGTACTACAAGTCAATTCGGAACAAAAATTACATTTTGTTGAGCAATCGTTACACAAGCCCTCACGGCAAATATAACACGGATTAAACTGATGACTACATTTCTCACATACATCTTTTTTGCATTTTACACATTGTTGTGTACATAGATTACATCCAACGTGGGAATTGATGCATAGATTAATCTGCTCGGAATTTTTATTACAATTATTACAATTTACTCTAAAATTCTGATATGAATCATCAAATTCAACTATAACCTGATTTTGGGCATATTTAGTCTTGATTTCCAGTGTGCATTTTGTATTAGAATACGAAAAAATTTGCGCAGCTATTAGTGACGAGTCAATAATTGGAGTATATCGTTTGTGAATTTGAAGCGTTTGTAATTCCTTATCTTTGTATAACCTGTCAATTTGCTTTGCTGATTTATCTTCTTCTTGTTTTATTCGTTTTTCTTGTTTTTGTTTTTCTTCACGATGATTTTGCCGAGTATAAACATTTCTTGCTCTAAGAATTTTTCTGTCAAACTCTTTTAATTTATTTTCATGATACCAAATATCTTGTTTAATTTCTGTGATTCTTTTTTCGTGTGAAATTTCTAATGATTCCATATCGCGTTGAAGATTTTCATTAGTGAGATTAGTGAATTTTGTAGTGGTTGGTTTTATATCACGATCTAAAATTTCAGTTGCCTTACTAAAACAAGCATCAATTTGTACATCAGCAAATTTATTTTTTATTTTTTTATTTTTGAGATCGATATATGATGGAAATTCTAATTCCTCTAAAGTTTTTAAATCCAAATCTATCCATTTTAACATGGATGTGCTTTTAATGCTCTTTATGTTTAATTGAAAGTAAAATCTAATAGCTAAATTCTCTTCTTCCGATGAATTTATGAGTGATGCAGAGCCATCATGAACTTTAATTTTATCTATATGTGCTGATGGTCCCCCAGATTCTTTTTGTAGAACACCAGAAACAACAGGTGCCTTTTTTATTATTTCTCTGAGAATTATTGCAAGGAAATTACTTCCAGGAACAACAAACTCACAAGAATGAATATCTGCTACAGATGCATCAAATGTAATTCGTTTTTTAATTCCATTGAAAATTTTTTCATATTCAGGTGGAATATCAATTGAAAATAATCCATCTGTTTCAGAAATGACAGCGTTAATATTTTCAAGATAACTTAATGTCAAATCTTTAGATGTTTTTATGAGAGTTTGATCGTCCAAGTTATGTCCTCATAGAAGATAGATTGAAATTAGCAAATACTTCATCATCAAAATTCAAAACAGTGTCATGAAGGCTTTTCTTGCTTTTTGTCCATTTATCGCCAAGTGCTGAAAATTTATTTTCTGTTTCTGTTTTTGATGTTGCTGACATGTATGATTCAAATGCATCTTGTGGTATACTCTCAAAGCCTTCATCTTCAAACAAGAGATCAAGATCGCCAATTGTCATCTTGAATAAATTAATCTTCTCAAATAGTAATCGTAGTATGTAGTCTTCAATCGTTCCTGTAATTGTCAAATTATGGATTCTGACATCTTCATCTTGACCAATTCTATGTACGCGACCAACTCTTTGTTCAATCCTCATTGGATTCCAAGGAAGATCATAATTGATTATATTACTGCAAAATTGAAAGTTTTGACCTTCACCACCAGCTTCAGTAGAAACCATTACTTGTATGTCTCTTTTGAATTTTGAAACAGAAGAATCTCGTTCTTTTGTAGACATTTGACCATTGAATTTTACTACACTGATTTTTTCATCTTCAAGAGTATCAAAGATGTATTGCTGTGTATCCCTAAATTCAGTAAAAATTAGGAATTTAGATTCATTGTCTTTGTTTATAATTTCTTGAAGCTCTATCATCTTTGAATCTGTCTTAATTTTATTCGCCAAATCTAGTATTTGTTCTATTTTAGGTTTAGTATCTGGAAATTTTTTCATCTTGTTTAATAGTGCCCCTCTCATTGATTCAGTACTGCTTGAAATTTGTCTTTGCAACATCATTAATGGTAAAATGAATTTTTTTCCATCTTTCTCTTCCATCCAAAGTTCTCTTACAAAATCAGTTGCTAATTCATATAATTCAAATTCGTCTGCAGTTGCAGCTAATCTATGAGTTTTAGGTATTCGATCTGTAAATGAAATGTAATCTTTTACTTCTTCACGTGTTGTTCTTATTACTGCCTGAGATAGTAATGTTTGGAGATCATATTTATTTGAAGAATTGATAATTCTTGCATTTTTATCATCAGTGTAAGTACTGGCAAAAGTTTTCCATGAGCCTAAAAGTCCTGGACGTACTATTTGTACCATATTGTATAATTCTTTGATGGTATTTTGCACAGGAGTTGCAGATAGTAAAAAAATAAATTTTTTTGGTACGTCTCTTACAAAGATATGTGAACGGGTTGATTCATTTTTTAATCTATGAGCCTCATCAACTATTACAAGATCCCAATCAATACCGTTTAGTTTTTCTGCATTTCTTGGCTGTGATGCAGATGCTAATGAAGAAATTAACATACTATGTTTATCAAAATCTTTGAATCTTTCATCATCCTTGTTTACAATAAAATCCAAACTGAATTTAGTTTTTAATTCATTTTGCCATTGGGTTCTTAATGATGGGGGTGTTAGGATTAATGCAGTACGAATCATTCCTGTTACAAAATATTCCTTCAGCAAGATTCCCGCCTCAATGGTTTTTCCTAATCCAACTTCATCAGCAAGAATTACTCTACCATGAAGTTCATTTTTCACTTTCTTTGCTGCCATGATTTGGTGGTCAAATAGTTGTATTGTAGATTTGAGTGAATCCTGAATTGTAAGACTGCGAGAGTGTTGACTGTTAATTATTTCATAAGCAGATAGTAAATTTTTCAAATTTGTAACAGTATCAAACTCTTGCTGTTTGAGTTTGTTTTTAATTCCAAATCTATCAGAATATCTTAATTCAGTCTTTATTTCAGGAATGGAAACCTTTGGTCTAGATCGTTTTTTGCCTGGTGAAAAAATATATCTATCATTATTTTGCCAAGGGGTCACGCCCTAAATTAAAAAAACTATGATTTTAAGTTGATCAATATATGACAATAGTTTGTAAAAATGATATACACAATTGTATGTAATAGATGAACAGACTTGAATCTGAAACTGTTAGAGTAATTTTTTCTTTGCTGCATAAACCATTACAGCACAAATTGTCTTTGAATCAGTAATCTTTCCTGCCTTAATCATACCAATCAGCTTTTTCACATCCATCTTTACAACTGAAATGAATTCATCATTGTCAAGATCCAATTCAAATTTCTTTTTCAATCCTGACGCAACAAAAATGTGAATTTCTTCTGTATTGTACCCAACTGAAGGGAAAAACGAGATTAGTTTAGTCATCTTTTTTGCCTCATAACCAGTTTCTTCAATTATTTCACGATAGGCAGTATCAATGGGATTTTCACCTTTTTCTAAGGTTCCTGCTGGAATTTCCAAAATATAGCCATGGCCAAATCTGTGTTGCTTTACCAAAATGATTTTCCCTTTTTCATCAAATGCTAACATTGCAGCAGCACCTGGATGTTCAATAATTTCTCTTTTTACTTTTCTTTTCTCTATTGTTAGATCATAAACATTTAATCCAATAATTTTTCCTTCATAGATTTTTTTCTTTTTCATAATAATTTCTCAATTATACATTATATGTAATTTTTCTGATTTTGTTAGTAATTCTATAGATTTTTCCATCCATTTTTTTGGCATGTTAATTCTTTTTGGTATAAAGAGATCAGTTGATAATACTCCTTCTACATTCCTAATTTTTTCAGTCATTTCATCCATTTGGAAAATGTTCTCACTATACAAAAATAAAACAATTTGATTTTTTGCCAAAAATGGTATCATCATAAATGAATCAGAAAACTGTTTTTCTAGATTTTTTAGAACTACTTTCAAATTGTTTCCATCAACTACAGACAATACTGCATATGGAATGTAACCTTCAATTTTACTAGGGTCATAGACTAAGGTGAATTGGATAGAATCATTTTTCTCAAATTTTTCTAAAATTCTATTTACTGTCTTTGTTGAAAGATTTGTATTTTTAGATAAATCTTCTATTTTTTGTCTCGGATCATTTATCAACTCCTTTAGAATTTGTAGATCTGTTTTTGTAATGTTATAATTAATCTCTGTGTTATCTGCTTCAAAAATTGCAAGTACACGAATATCTTTCATTAGATTCTCTAAAAGTTCAATTTTTTGTTCAACGTCTTCTTTTACAACAATTCCACATACAGTTGTTCCACCAACGCATGGAACTATAACAAAAGGAAGACCCACAAGCTTGACTTGTTGCATTATTTTTTCAATGTCTTGCCCATTTACTACAACGTATACAATGTTTTGACCTAGTACTGGTGGTTCAACCTTCATACAAAATTCCTCAATAAGTTTTGATTTTTCCATCTTGTTGATTCTGGTTCTAACTGCACCACCAGAAATTCCAATCTTTTTTCCAATTTGTCTATCAGATTCTCTACAGTTATTGAGTAATGTACTGAGAATTTTCATATCTAAAATGTCCAATTTGTAATGTTTTTATCATTTAGACAGATATAAACATATTTTTTAGTTAGAAAATGTCTTAATTGTTATACTATAACTTATATGCCTTATATATTCGACAATCTTAGTTAGATAATGGATTACAGACTAAACTTGGCAACAAGAATGCTGGTAAACAAAAAGGGCAGTTTGATTGGTGCTGTTCTTGCTGTCTCAATTGGAATTTTAGTAATTCATGTTAACTTTGTAATTTTTCAAGGAATCTATGATGCAATTATTCGTGATATGTCTGATTATAGGTTTGGTGATGTATTCATTACACATCAAGAAGAAGGAACAATTGAAAGATCATCTTCTGTTTATACGGCGTGGCTTGAAAGATTTTCAGCTGTCAAGGCGGCGACACCGCGGCTTGGTGGTACAGCCGATATAGAATTTCTTAATATGGGAAAAATCAATGAAGAGTACGATGTTCCTGTATTAGGGGTAGAGCCAGTTTCTGATTTACAAGCATCAAAGATTCATGAAACAGTTGACGAAGGACAATATGTCTATGCAAGAAACTCAATTGTCGTTGGTGAAAATGTCGCACGTGATCTTGGTGGATGTTACGTTGGTGTAAAATCTGCACTAAGAGGTGGTGAAAGTTCAGGTGATGTAACATCAACAGGTGCTCAATTCGATGCCGATTGTAAAGTCAAAGTTGGTAATAACATCAAACTAATCATGGAAAATAGAGTTGGTGAAGAAGTAAGTAAGAGATTTGTTGTTAGTGGTATTAGTAAAACTGCTGGTGGTCAAGGATTTGATAATAGTGTTATAGTACACATTGATACCCTGCGCAGCATGCTAGATAGACCTGATGAATCCAATTCAATTCTTGTAAGAATGAATGATAGAAACTCATTAGTTGTAAATGATTTAATTACAGAATTTTCTGCTGCATACCAAAATGATGATCTATTAGTAGAAAATATTGAGCAATCAGCAGAATCAACACTCACAGGATTCCGTTCAGGAATTGCAATGATTAATTTAATTGGGTATTTTGGAATGATGTCATCTGCATTTGCGATAGTTGTAATCCAAATGATGCTTGTCAGTAGTAAAACAAGGGAAATTGGTGTAATGCGTGCAATTGGTGCAAAAAGAAAGGATATTTTGATTATTTTTATTTTTCAGGGAATGGTGATTGGCTTGTGTGGTGCCGCAGTAGGCACAGGACTTGGTCTCGTTTATACCACATATGCAAAGGTAACAAACATGCAGTTTGAGGGTAGTTTAGCACTTGAAGTCAATTATAATTGGGGAAAAATTGGTCAAACTGCATTTTTAGCTTTTGGTCTAGCAGTTATTGCTTCGCTTTATCCGTCGTATCGCGCGACAAAACTACTTCCAGTGGAGGCGATGAGAACTGTCTGATACTGTTTTAGAATTAAAAAACGTAACCAAAATTTATGGTGAGGGAGATACAGAAGTTCATGCACTTGATAATGTATCATTGACAATAAAACGTGGGGAATTTGTTTTAATTGTTGGAAGTTCTGGTTCAGGAAAATCTACATTGCTTAACATGATTGGACTTCTTGATAAACCAACAAGTGGTAAAATAATACTAGATGACACAGAAACTACACAGCTAAATGACAGCCAAGTCTCACAGTACAGAAATAAAAAATTAGGATTTATTTTCCAGTTTTCCAATCTTTTACAAGATCTCTCTGTATTAGAAAATGTCATGCTTCCACAACAAATCCAACAAGACTCTGAAAATTTTGTTGAGAAAGCAAAGCAGCTGCTCATAAAAGTTGGATTGGAGGATCAAATTCCAAAAAGGGCAAACAAAATTTCTGGCGGACAAGCCCAAAGAGTAGCAATTGCTAGGGGTTTGATAAATAGCCCAACTATCGTTCTAGCAGACGAGCCAACTGGAAATCTAGATTCTGTGACTGCAGCAAACACTGTAAAACTCATGAAATCTATGGCTAGAGAATTTAATCAAACATTTATCATTGTTACACACGACAAACACCAGTTTCCAGATGTTGACCGTATAATTACAATAAAAGATGGTCGTTCATTTGAAGGTGAAGAGCCACAAATGGAGGTAGTTGCATGAGATCTATGGGTATGGTTTTGATGATGGCATTAGTTGTCAGTCCATTAATTCCGCTTGTATTTGCCGATGCAACATCATGTGTAGGTTGTCCAGAAGGAGTTATACGAAAATCAATAACTAGCATAAAATTCCTTGATGCATATTTTGGCACATCTTCTGGAAAAATTGAAGTCGGACCTGGAGACAAAAACGTTCCATTTACAATTTCAATGACAAATGTTGGAACACAGGATCTAACAGGAATAAAAGGTCAGTTATTGCTTCCTGCACAGTTTTCATCACAAGAAGGCTATTCTGGATTAATTTTAGCAGACAACGATGCAAAAGCTGTTGCTGGCAACTCGTTTTATTTGACATTTTTTGTTAATGTTAATGAAGATGCACAAATCCAAAGTTATTCAGGAACAGTAAAAGTAGATTATTCTAGACTTCGCGAATCTGGTGAAAGACAAGACTTTTTTGATTTTAGCTTTAAACTAACTGGTGATAGTATTCTAAATCTAACACCACTAACTCCATACATTACATCAATTACAAACAATGATGTTTCAATAGAGGTTTCAAACGGAGGTTCTGCACCACTGTCAAATGTTGATATTATTTTGAAAAATGATCAAACATCATCTACTACAACTTCAAAAAATCTTGAAAATGTAATATTTGATGAAACACATTGGGATGTTGGAACCATTCCAGCAAACAGTACAGAAAGTTTTAATTTTAAAATTTTTGTTCCTGACAGCATAAAAAACGAACCACTTCACTTGCCTATGGAGGTAACATATTTTGATGCATATGGAAAAGCTCAGACTGTAACAAGAGTTGCTGACTTTTACATTAACGGATTAGTTGATCCGTATATTTATGGAGTAAAAGTGATTGATTTATCTGGAAAGCAGACAGTGATAGGTGATATCTTAAACCAAGGAAACTCAGATGGTCTCTTTGGATTTGTAACACTAAAGCCACGAGGTGATTCCAACATTCAGGAATCTACACAATACATAGATGACATCGAGCCAGACAGCCCAGTACCATTTAACATTCCAATTGGTGCGGCAAGTAATGGGGATCATGAGATTACAATTGAAGTAACATACAAGGATTCATTGCGAAATGATCAACTGATTACCTATGACACAACAATCAATGTTAGCGCACCACTAATAGCTAATTCTGGTGATGGTGATGCTACTGGTCCAATTATTGCAATTATTGTAATTCTTGGAATAGTTTTCTATCTGTACAAGAAAGGAAAACTTCCAATGATTAGCAAAAAGGCATAGTACATTTGCTAATTGTACTATGTTTGATTAAATTACGAAAAAAATTTCAAAATTTATGAAATTTGTTTTGCTCTTGGCATTTTTTGTAATTGTGTCATCTTTTTTATCAATTCCAGTCTCATTTGGTGACCATGCAACAGCAGTAATTGATATTATGAATCCAACTGCAAGGCAGAACTTTGAAGTGGCAGCTGATCTTGGCTCTGAAATCATTTGGACAAACCATACTTCTGAATCAATAAATATTACAAGTGGAAGTCCAAGGAACGGTCCTGATGGGCTTTTTGAAGTTTTACTGCTAAACCCAGGTGAATCTTTCTCGTACAAATATGGTGAAGAAAGCATTGAACGAGAGCCTTTCACAAACAAGGAATGGTACTCAGAAACTCATCGTAATATTTCTGGAGTTGTCATTATACAAATTGGTGAGCATTCACATGCTGATGGTGGACATGGTGATGACATGAAAGCATCTACAGCAATTATCAATAATGACATAGAAGAAATAGAAAAAATTCCTGAATGGGTGAAGAACATCTTCACTTGGTTTTCACTAGATCAAATTTCTGAAGATGAAGTTCTAAACTCAATCAAATTCTTGGTTAATCAGGGAATTATTGATTTAGATAAATAAAATAAAACTTGTTTATTCTCTCTTACAAATTTCGTTGTTTGCACACTTGCAATTTACGAGTGATTCACCACATTCTGTACAAATTAGTACGTGATTAGGTATATCCTGCAGTGATTTTGGTTTTTTTAGACGTTTTAATGGGTTCTTCATACAAATTTTTTTTTTTGCGCGTATATCTACCTTCTTACTATTTTATCCTTGTACTACATATTTATAGAATCATTAAATTTTTACAAAATTTTTACAATTACATTCAAAGACAAGACACTGTTCTAAATTTCTAATGTGCTTTGAATCAGGATGAGCACATGATGTGTTTTGGCATATGCGTCTATTCTTTTCCCTGTTTACAACTCGTTCTGCGATTTCATTTGCCTTTTCTTTTGAATACTTTTTTTTGTCAATGTAATAGTGAACTATCTGATTGTACAACTTGTTTGCATCAAATGGTTTTTCAATCAACAGATCCAGTATAGTTTTTGTGAAATCTAAGAGTTTCCATAGAGAATTTTAGGCATGTTTATTGTTAATCAAAACTAGGGCATATTGTGTACGAATGCACATCAAATAACAGGGAAGAATTAGAGTCAATACAGCAAAAAATACTGGAAAGAATAAGGGATCTTCGTGACCAAGACCTTCCATTAAGCGAGGATACTGCCTTGACAAGTTATTACCAAATGAATGCGGAAATTCAAAACTGCATTTTAAATGATCATACGTTTGGCCCTACAACACTTGGATTAATTATTGCAGCAGGAGTAATTGTATCACTAGTCTATTACTTTAGAATTTGGAACAAGAAAAGGAGATTCCGTCAAAGATCTTAATATTGTCAGAGCTTTGTAATTTATCTAATTGATTAAAATTAACAGAGAAGGCAACGTAACGCTGCTTTCAGCAGCAGTGACTGATTTTGCAGACTGTATGGGATACTGCGAATACAAAATTCCCTTATCCATTAAAGGAGTAAAACCAAAACCATCTCAATCATTAATCCAAGGAACCAAGGCGCATGTGGCAGAAGAAAAGTATGAGCAAGAGCACGTTGAATTGGAACCTGTCACCATCCAGGAAATTGAGGATGAGGAAAAAGACATAGAGTTTGCAAGAGAAAACATCTATTCTACACTAACTATTCCATTCACCTTTCCAAATGAAAAAGTGCTGGTGTCACTGTCTGGTAGAATTGACAAAATTTTACGAGTTGGTGGGACACTAATAGTTCAAGACGATAAATTTGCAGGAAAGCCCCAGATTTATGACAACAAGACACAGCCATACCCAAGTCAGCTTTTGCAGGTTTTGACATATCTGAATTCAACTTATTCATCAAGCAGGAGCAAAAATTCAGAAGATGTTTTTGAAATGCCTCACACAGAAAAAAAATGGCAGATTAGAATTTGTGACAGAAAGACGCGAGAGCCATACAAAACATTCTCAGAGGTACAGGATGGATTCTCACTTCATTATTTACATACAACACTGGAAAAATTTGCAAGCATTTCACTTGAAATTACAGAGCCTGTCCATCATAATAGCAAAGCAAAATGTAATGCATGTAATTTGAAATCATTTTGTGACTTTAGAATTTAGGATTAGTTTCTAAAGTCTGAAAACTCTCTATCATCTTTTGATGGGCCGTAGCACGCATCAAGAACTTTTTTCATTTTAGTTAACTCATCATGTACTGATTTCTTCATTGTTTCTAGTTCCTCATTTGCTTGTTCCAGTAACGTTTGCAAATCTCTTGTGCTTGCCTTTTCATCAGCAATATCACCTGCAATAGCAAGTGCTGCGCATCGTAGCATTCGTTGCTTTGAATCATAGTCAAGGTTTCGCTCAGGAATGAGGAGAAGTGCTGTATACCATACAACAAACTCTTCTCTTTTTGTTAGAGTCATTTTCTCTCCTCCATTCGCTTACGAATTTTTTGGCTGTATTCGTACGACCTGTAGTTTGGAAACTTGTCATCCAACGGATTTGTCTGCTCTGTCAATTCTGCAAAGCAACTGAAACACAAACTGCCAAGAACATCTGCATTATCAACTTCTGTATCTCCCATTGCCAGATTGCATTGTGTACAATGCATGTGGATTGGAACTATCTCGAGTTTATACGATGACGATTGACCTTTTGGGCCAATAGGTACGTTCCAATCTACTACTCGTCCAACACTTGCTCTTGCAAATCCAACCGTTACCGGCCTTATCTTGCCACCTTTTGCACCTTTTACAACTGCTTGTTGATGTATTTGCCAAAGCTCTTCACTATGCTCGCCACTGTTTTTTTGGCAAAGAGGACACCAGTTATGAAGTGTCCACAACTTTGTACTGTGCTTTGAACTATCCTTCAAACACGTTTTACACATACTCATCTACATCACCTCCTGTTCTGAGACTTTTTGATTCCTCAAGCGAAATTTTTCAATTAGTACATCCTTTGCGTTTGTTACAAGTATGAACTGCTGTTCTGACTGTTTGTTGCTTTTGTCAGGATGATACATCTGTGCAAATATTCTGTATTGCTCTTTTACTTGTTGGATTGTTGCATCTGACTTTAGATGCAAAATCTCAAAGTATTGCTCATAGTTTGATGTGTCTTGTTCATAGTACTGATCTTCGTAGTGGTATTGTTCTTCTTTGACTCTATTTTTTCTTCTAGAGAACAACCACCAAGTTATACCTATTGCAATTATACTAAGTGTAATTGGCCAAAACACAACAGCCAGGTAAATTATTACTAAAAGTAGTCCTATTCCAGCCATAATGTATGTAAGAACCATTAAACTGCACCAAACCTGTATAATCCAAGAACCACAACTATTCCCGACTCTGTTTTGTAATTATCAACTACTTCATATCCATCTGCAATTGCATCATTAACTTCTTTTTCACCGTCTTTGTATTGCTTGTAATCAAACTCTACTGCAACATACTTTACGTTTGCAAGTTTTCTTTTCATTCGCTGTTCCTCAGAAATTTCCTCAACTTTTTGCTTTAGAGCGTCTACTTCTTTTCTTTCTTCTTTGTCCATAACTAGGAACTACCTCCAGAACGTGTATCGTTCAAGTCGTCTTTTATTATGTCCCAAAAATTATCCACCACGATTTGAAATTTTTCTCTAGCTGCGTCTGGATCTATCTGCTTCTCCCAGCATTCATGGCATAATCCACAGTCAGTATAAATTTTCCACCCTGTTAGACATGTGTCATGAAGACCGTCTTCCAGAGTTGCTATCCATTGTCCACATTGTATACAGGAAAATTCTTTCAAATTGCGAAGTCTGTCTAGTGCAGATTCTATTTTTGTTTCTTCTTTGATTGTTGCAGTTTCTACTGCTTGCTGGTAATCCTTGGGAAAGTCCCATTTTACAGCAGCATCTTTGATAATCTGTAAATATTCTAAAGTGGGTTGAACAAACTTTTCTTTTTCAACAACTGTGTAAACCCAAACATCTTGAATTTGGCCATTAGGCGTATCGATTACAGTTTTCCAGCGGTCATAAAGACTAATTTTATCTTTGTAGTATCCTTCGTAATGATCCAGTCTTTCCAGATCTGAATCTGATATTTCAAATACCAGTCCCCAAACTTCGGAGCCTGCATGTTGTATTACATCTGCAACACCACCATCCCATCCCTCTGCATATCTGTTGAAGGTTAGGCGGTAATCAGGCAACTTTCCCTTAGAGATTAGTTTGGATAAAGGACATCTTCTCTTCATCTGAAGAAGATCCAGATTAGAGCCATATGCAAAATACTTTGCAGTCATTACTTCGAATCCTCCTTTGTAAAATCTGAATATTCATCCTCCTTGCAATTTCTGTGTTTTTGGTTACACCATTTACAAAGATATTCTGATTTTCCTGCCCAAGCGCTTTCATCCTCAGGAGTAAAACGTCTATGACATTTTGGGCAATAACCCTCCCTCTTGATTGCATCTAGTTTTTTGGCATGTTCTGCTCTTTCAGCGGGAGTTCCTTTCAACCAGCTTGTTTTTGGTTCAGCTTTTTTCAACTCATCTTGTCTTTTCAGTGCTCTTCTGATATCATCCTCATCTTCTTCTCGATTGTAAGGTGCACCTGCATATTTTGGACCATCATCATCTATTTTCTGATCATCTTGACTTTCCAGTGCTCTTCTAAGTTCTGCCTCATTTTTTGCTGACCACTTGTAAGGTGCACCTGTACATTTTACACCATCACCGTCTATATCGACTCCACCAGAACGTGTACGCTTACCATCATCCCATAACTCTCCAATAGGTTTCAACACCCACTTTGAGATACTAAGTAAATCTTGAATGAGTTTGTGAGATACTATCTGTCCTGAAAGTGTATTTCCACCCATATCAGATTCAGATTTGAAATAATACTTGCCAGTTTCCGGGTCGTACCAAATAACGGTAGAGTATATGATCTTCTTTTTGTCAGGAACCATGTAGGACTTTATTGCCTTTTTGTCAGGACCTGTAGTATTCTTTAGAATGTATTCTCCCTCGATTTCGTCTGTTTCTACTTTTCTGATTTCTTTTTTGTCTGTCATCTCCAATCCTCCTTTTTTTCCTTTGGTTTCTTAGCCATGTCAAAAACAGGTCCAGATAACAAAACTTCCTCTTCTATATCATCATAGATTTTATCAACATCATCTCGTGTTAATTTTCTGCATCTATTTTTCAGGAATAATGAAATAAGATCAAACATCTTTTTCTGACTCATCGTAGTAACTGACTTTGATCTTTTTCTATGCATTATTTCAAGAGTCATTAATGTTGTAGCGTGATAGATGAATCGCTCTCTTGCTGTGAAGGTCATCTCATCTCCTCCCTGGATTTTTTTGACATGTGATCGATTGGTGTATCAAAGTCATCTTTGTCAGTTCCAAAACCAGAATCGACATTGACGTTGTTGATGTTGTAGGTATTGTCGTTGTACTGTGAAAACTTGAACTTGTTTCCAAGATCATTCCAAAAGTACAACACCAACATGATAATACCCAATGGTGTTCCTATTCCTGAACAAACAAGAAATATTCCAATGTATAGATACCAGTTACTCATTCAGTATCACTCCCATCCACAAGTGCTCTATAGTATGCAGTCCACTTGTATGCCCTTTCTCTATCCTGCTCAGTAAGTCTTCCATGTAACGCACTAAGTGCATCCGTTTGTCTTCGTTCATCTGTGTGGCAAATTTCTGAAAATACTGCTTTTCTGCAGTCTTCACAGGCACAATTATTTAATATTTTAAATGATTTGGGAGTTTTCTTTTCGGACTTAGTTATAGCGACTACCTCCATATTTTATTATAAATTGGAATTGCTCGCCTCCTGTTTCATTTAGTTTTTGGCAAACACCACATATGCGCAAGTTCTTACTATGCTGTGCAGGATATCTTACAACTTTTTGACATAATTTACATCTCATTAATTATTCATCTCCATTTTTTTGCTGCGTATAACTTCTGCACCTTTTGTGGCTTCTTGTAAAATTGCATCTGATAAGCCATCAATATCTCCAAAAGAAAGATTTGGGCATCTAGCTTTTGCTAATTTTATAACCGCAGAGTCAATTGCACGGTCAGATGCGTTTTCATGTATTCCATAAATTGATGCAGCCATAAATTGCACAACAAATTTCTCTCTCTCACTCAATATCGTTTTCATTTACCTCGATTCCTCCAAGTCACCTTGATTTTCCTTTTGTGTAACTAGATCTAGTTCTTTTCCCACAAAGCCATCTCTAATAACACCATTCAAAGTACTCAATAATGAACCACTAATGAGAAACTCCTCGTTTAATAATCTGATAGTTTGATTTGCTTCCTCGTTAGACAAGTTTCTTGATCGGCTTTCCATGAGTTTTGCTAGTGTCTTATTAATAGCCATGTCTGATTGTTTATTCGTAAGACCAATTATCATTGTCATAATGTAATGTGCAATGAATTTTTCTCTTGGAGTTAGTTCCATACTATTTCAACTCCTCCAGTTCATTGACATCCACAATATGTTCTTCCAGGTCTGGATCAGACAGATTACGTCTTTGCGTTTCTAACACATGTTCAAAATCAATTTCATCTGCACCATCACCAGTATCTTTGATTGCCTTGATTATACTTTTTAAAGAGTGTATAACTCCTAATGTGAAAATATCGTTTTCATTTATCATATTTGGGTTACGCGCATTGGTTATATTAATATTACTAGTAGTATACATACTTTGCATACTATTGATTATTATGATATGATATATAAGAAGTGCTAGAACTAACATGATAGGAGAAGTAGTAAAAGTGGGTTTTTTTAGGCATAAAAACATCTGTGGAATATTATCACTTTCGTATACTTTAATACTAACTTGATACTATCAATACTTAGGATACTATGAAGGTAAAAAAACGTATACATATTGCACCTGTTGGCTTTGAAATTGACAGGATTGTTCTACCAGCAATTGAGTATAATGCAGACAAAGTCTATCTGCTTGTTCATAACAATAAAGCCGAAGATAAAGCTGGTGCATACGTTACACGGATCACAGATGAATTAAAAAAACACAAAATTGAAACAGAAAAAGTTTTTGCAAACTGGAGAGATGTAGAGTCAATAACTAAAGAAGCTAGAAAGTTGTTTCTTGAACTTTCTGGAAATGACATTTATGTGAATATTGCAAGTGGATCAAAAAATCATGCAATTGCATTAGATAGAGCAATCATGACGCTTGATAATCAAAGTAACATTACAGAATTTTATGCAGAGTCCGAAGCTTACGAAGGCTTCAGGCCTGGAAAACAGCAATTATCAAAAGGTGTTAGAGACGTCAAAGAAATTCCAAAGCGAAAAATGGTATTACCAAATAACAGATTGCTTGGAGCATTGACTATAATACGTGACTATAATGTAAATGAAAAAGGATGTGCCAGAGCATGTAAAAAAGATCATGAGCACATAAAAAAGAAAATAAAAAAGAAGCAATTAGCAGAATCTTGCATTGAACAAGGCATACTTCCATCAGCTGGAAATAAACTTACGTCTCTTGATAAAAACATAATTCAGAAACTTGTAGATAAATGGGATTTTATCAAAATTGAGAAAATTGGTCAGAGTTTTTATGTTGGGCTAACACCTCAAGGTGAAGCTCATGTGCATGAAATGACTTCATAATATTAATCATAAAGTATCTGTAGTATCTGAAGTATTGTACTAGTTGTTAATTGGTTTAATGTTGTAATTTCTGCATGGAAGACGAATACGAAGCAATAGACGAAGAGATAGCCAATATGGAAACTCTTCTTACCAGTCAAACCAAGGCAATAAAAAATATTAGCCAAAGCCAAACCAAAGTACTCAAAAAGATAAAGAAGTGGGAAGAGATTGCCCAGAACGGTGGCTTCAAAAATCAAGAAAAACTGCTAGAAGTCAGATTCATAGGCATAGAATTTGACTATCAAAAAGTTGATGTTGGGCAAAGATTGGTCAACGATGCACTTGCAGAAGGATTTCAGCCACTAAGAGACTTTGACAGAGGAAGTGGGATTGTAATGGTCATGGGAAAATGGAAAAAAGAAAATGCAAAGCCAAAAGACAAGCAAAAGAGACTCTAAGAAAAATTCTCTAATTGAGTCTGCATTTGACATTGGAACGGGATATTTGATGTATGTGCCTATTAACTACTTCATTCTCCCATTATTTTTAGACACCATTGCAAACCAGGAAATTTTCGGACTGTTACAAATTAGTGCGCTCTTTACATGTGTGGCATTGTTAAGAAAGTACACCATTCGAAGATGGTTTGAAAATAGACGAACTAAGACTATAGATATTATAGACACTAGAATTAAAGCGAAAGACAACGTTTATCACAATTTGAAAAATAATGAATGAAATGAATAGAATTATTCAGAAAAAGAAAGATCCGGATAACAAAGGAGTTTATGACAAACGGAATAAAATTAACGACCTAACAGGAAAAGAGTGGCTTAAGCTCACAAAAAGTGTTTGGACCAGCAAAAGAAGTGCAGTTGATAAAGATGCGTTTGAGCACCCTGCTCCGTTTCTTGTAGAGGATATCAGAAAGTTGGTAAGATTTTTTACAAAATCAGAGGATCTTGTAGCAGACATTTTCATGGGTAGTGGAACCTCACTAATTGCAGCTTGTCTTGAAGATAGAATTGGTGTTGGTATAGATTTGAACAAGAAATATTGCAGCTTGGCAAGACGCAGATTAAAAAAACTCAAAATTGCCAAAACTAAATACCAAATCATACATGGTGATTCGTTAGAAAAACTAAAAAAAATAAAGTCAATTGATTATTGTGTCACATCACCACCATATCATAACATTCTACAAAACAAAGGAGATGGAATTAGACATGACGGTAGTCAGAAGAGGCAGGGTATAGAATATTATTCTGAGAAAACCAACGATGTTGGCAATCAAAAGACATATTCAGGATTTCTAAAATCAGTTGAGAAAATAATGGAAGTGGTTTTCAAGAAACTCAAAGAGAAGAAATATTGTTCTATCATAATCAGCGATTTTACTGTAAACAAAAAAGAGAAAAATGTTCATGGTGACGTTATTGTTCTAATGAAGAGAATTGGGTTTGAGTTCTCAGGTACAACTGTCCTAGTGCAAGACAGCAAACCACTTTACCCATTTGGATACCCATATGCGTATAAGATTAATCACCATCACCAATACATTTTGAATTTTAGAAAAGTTTAGATCATTGCATAATTTTATTAATATTGTTATCTGTTAGAGCATCCAAGTCTTCATAGAAAATTAGTTTCCATTTTTCTGCATTCCACCATTGTTTAAAGAACGGAATACGCATTTTGCTTGCCATCTTAGCTTTACGTTGAGCAGGTAAAACTATGATTTTTTTGGTTTGATTGGGATCCAATGGTGAACATCTTTCTAATGCAGAGGTAATAGTGGTAGAGTTTTCAACTTCAAATGCGTATTCTATTTTGCCATTTTTAATCCATAAAACATCAATTAGTTCAATTCTGTTGGTATTCGACAAGCCACTAATTGGAAAGTTACCAGAGACGCACAACTGTTTAAGGTTAACAGATTTTCCAGTATCTGGTTTTGGACACCAAATCTGATATCCCTTGCTAATTCCGATTTGAGCCAATCTAATCTGTTTTTGTGTATGGAGTGAATCAGCTTGTCGTGCTAGAAGATCTTCTTCGGGTTTTAATATCCATCTAGACAGATTTTCATCCCATTCTGCATATTTTTTAATTTCATCTACAATGCTCTCATTTGGAGTAAATGCATCACGAAATGTCGTAAACAAGGTATCAAGAATTTCATCAAGTGATGATGGATTTTGCCTTAATCTTTGAATAATTGATTCTGATATTCTTTCATCAAGTGGCCATTCTAATTTGTGTTTTTGTCTAAATTTTCCTGTGAGCCACCAGCCCTCCTTTACAAGTTCAAAAATATCTGTTTTGCTCTGTAAGATTTCCTCAATCTGGGCATCTGATTCATAATCTAAAAGATAGCCTTGTTGGTTTAATTCTGTTAAGAGTGAAGGAAGTAATTCGCCTATTGAGGTAGGTGTTCCTCTAGAAGCTAATCCTTCCGAGATTGCATGTATAACAATTTCCTGAAACAAGGACTTGGTTGGCTGGTGTAATGTAGTGATAGTCTTCGGCTTTTGAAATCTGAAATAGAAATCGCTGTTTGCAGTTCCTGCTGGATTTGCAGAGCCAGTTTCACCAGCACGAAGATTGTATTGGAAATGTATGTATTCTGAAATAAACCCTGCGTTTTGACACGCGATTCTCAAAGAATTGTAAATTCGTGGTTGCTTATTGTGAAATGTAACAATCATGTACGCACCTGGTTTTAGAACACGGAAATACTCTTGAAAAGCCTGATTCAAACATCTTTGGTAATATGTAATATCAAAATTTCGCACAGAATCGATTATTATTTCACGATCATGTGGTGTTGTGAAATAACTATCTTGATTTGGTCCTTCTAGCCAAACAGACCAGATGGAAGAAATTCCTAGATACTGCACCAATCCACCATATGGTGGATCAGTTATCACAAAATCAATGGAATCTTGAGGAATTAGAGTAGAAATATTATTGATGTGTGTTTTTTGTAGCCAGATATTTCTTGTGCCTGTTGCAGAAATTAACTCTTCAAAGTTTTGTGCAAATTTGATCTCTCCAACACGAAAATGTGAACTGGTATGTCCTGTTTGTCGAATAATATTTCCATTACAATCTTCACAAGATGGAAGGCTGCTGTCTGACATCGATTTTTCAAAGATGTATTCCTTATTGCACTTGTCACATTTGCAGAGAAAAAGTTTACTCAACGAATCACTGAATTTACCAGTAAGTAAGCCTTGTTTGTTTTTAATTGCACGCTCAAACACGACAAAAGGATTCTGTTCCATTCGTTTTGCCAACAATAAATCTAAAGTAGGTCTTCCAAGACTTGCTGAACCTGGTCTACATGTTTTTGGTTTTCTGGAAGCTTGGATCTTTGTTACTAAATGACAAATAGAGGTGAAGGCAAACAAAAAAAGTCCTCTTTGTTCTTTGTCCTGGATTTCATTAATTTTTGCAAAAATATATGCTAAAATATACAAATTTTGCAATGACCAAAATGTGTCATATGTATCTCCAAATTTTTGTCTAACACCATCAAACATTTCTGTTCGAGGAAATTCTTTTGTTGGATACCAATTTACATCAGCTGGGATTTTAAATTCCGTGTATGTTCTAAGCTCATCATCATCTACATCTTTTATGATGTATCTATCTTGGCAATCACATCTGTAGACTATTTTGTTCGGTGGTGCAGTAGCATCTGCTTCATCTGTGTCAAATCTATAATTATCAATTCTAACATTTTCTGCACCACACCCTGGTACATTTTCAATTCCAGAGCTCTTCCAAAGCTCTCCACCAGTACATGTTGTGGTGTAGATTTGATGTTGTGCTTGAAATTCTTGAAAGTCTGTCTTTAGTTCCTGCCAGATCCTTCTGAATTCAGCCTCATCGACATATTTTGCGATATTCTCTGACACAAATATTGCCATTGGATCTTGATCGAATCCAATTCCTTTTCTACCAGCCACAACTGCTTCAATTGGCGCAATGCCAGAACCACACATTGCATCAAAAACAATGTCACCTGGTTCTGTGTACGTTTCAATATATTTTCGCCAAACGTTAGAAGGCTTTCTTCCAACCCATCTATGCATCTGATACATCATGGGTTTGGGAGCTTCAGGATAATGAGAATTAATATGGTCTACATTTTGTCGCATTTTTTAATTTAGTGTATCAGACATATATGTAGATCATAATTTTATCAGGTTAAAGTTTCGGCTTCAAATATAGTTCTTCAACAGATTTTAAATTTCCAAGTGATATTTTATAATCATCGCCCCACCATCTCTTGTGATTATTTTTGAATTCTTTTATTTTGTGAAATTCAATATAGCCTGCAATTATACCTTCATTACATTTTGTCCTGTCTAGTAATCGAGCTTTCCGTTGATAGCCATTAATAAAAATTTGAACACAATATTCATAATTTTTTCTAAGCCCAGTAGCGAATTGATCTGCAGGATATAATAGATTCAGGTACTTGTATCCTCTTGAATCCTCAAACCCACTAGTTTTGACATCAATTATTTTGTTATTCACAAGAAAATCGTATTTATCATAATCTCCTGCTTGGAATTCAAATTCAAAATCAATGTTTTTCTCTTTCAAGTATTTTTTGAAAAGTAGTTGACCTATAGTGCCAATCCATATCATATGTACTCTCTGTTTACGTGCTCTATATCCAGCTCTATCAAATTCAAATTCTATTCTTTTTTGTGCGTGTTCATATGCCTCGTTTTTTAGATCATCACTAATAGGAATATGAATTTCATTCATGCTTTTTGAAACTGGATTCTAGATAAAAAAACATTGTTAGTGGATTCGAAGATGCAAAATAGAAAAATGTTATTTTTGAACATGTCCGTTAAAATATTCCAAATGAGGATCTGTTGCATTTCTATCTTTTAACATTGATTTAGTAACTTTTCTTGGGTTCTTCTTTTTTCCGTTATCCTTATGAATTGTATAGCGTTCGTTATTTTTTGCCCAAATTTCTTTGTTGTAATAAATTATCCAAACTTGCTGTTTTCCTTTTATCAATTCTTTGAAAGTTTTCAATTGATCCGGTCTTAACATCCTTCGTGCTGGTGATACGACTCGCCAATCTTTAAATTTTTTCACATGATTAAATTGTAGGTATGGTTTAACCTCAAAAAAAATCCCCTTTTTATTATTGATGTTGATAAAATCAGGAGCCCCATGCAGAATACTTTTTCCACCATTCATTTTTTCCACTTCAGCCGCACAAAATTCTTCACTTGTAGTTGTAGTTGTTACTGCTTTGTTTGCACGTATTGTCCCTTGCCGTGTTTTTGCTGCCTTTTTCGCTCCAGCACTCCTTTTAGATTTCGTCATTTTGTATTCATATCAGACTGTGAAATAAAAGTATGAAATTCCTATAACAAAGCAAGCAGTCCCAATTACATGGAAACCACTGCCATCATCTGTGATTGTGACAACACATTAGCACCTGATACAACAAGTATGCTTCTTGAGGACAATGGAATTAATCTTGATTCCTTCTGGAAAGACATAGGTAGTAAAGTCAAGCTTGGTTGGGATCCGCCAGTTGCGTGGATGACAGAAATTGCAGAATTGATTAAAAATGGAAAAATTTCCCAAGATACAAACGCAAAACTTGCTGAATTTGGAAAAACAGTTACCGTATTTCCAGGAGCTTCAGAGTTTATCACACAACTCAATGAATCATTAGGAAAGGAACATGGCGTTACAGTAGAAGGCTATGTTGTATCTTGTGGAATAGAATCGCTAATGCAAGGTACTACACTTTCAGAGTCGTTTACAGATATTTTTGGCAGTAGTTTTTACGAAAAAGATGGTATTATTGCAGGAGTAAAGTCAAGCATCACATTTACAGAAAAAACCAAGTTCATTTTTGCCATTAACAAAGGAATTACTTCTCAAATAAGAGAGAATCCTTACAACGTGAATACATTTGTTGAAAATGACAAAAGAAAAGTTCCATTTGAAAACATGATTTACCTAGGCGATGGTCCAAGCGACATTCCATGTTTTTCAATGATTAAAGGAAAGGGTGGTCACAGTATCGGAATTAAAATTGACAGCAAGTGGCACCAAGATTTTGAACTTGAACTGAGAAAGCGTGAAATGGATGCATTTGAGCCTGATTATAGAGAAGGTAGTGAGCTGAGAAAGACAATAGAAGAAATTATTCAGTTGATTACTCTTTAATCATGTCAATATAGTTAATCGCTGCTGCCAAAACTTGCTCACCTGTAGGAGATTTTGCAGTTGCAAATATTGATTTCCAATAGTCGATATTTTGCTTCCCGGAAAAATGGGAAGCAGGTTCCCTAGTGGACCACGTTGGCAGATTTTTCAAATTTTGAATGAAAGTGGTTACATTATTCCAAACCTGTGGTGGGAACTTGTATTGAAATAATTTATTTTCATCATATGGAAGTCCCATCAATATAAAATGGTGCTGAATAATTCTTTTAACATATCCAAGCCATACGTATAAAATTTCTTCCTTTGCCAGACGGTATGCAATAACATGTTCTTCTGGTAATTGTTCTTTTTTCCCAATTCTATTTTCGATTCTATATGTTCCTATATCAAAATCAAATTTATTAATAAAAAGCTCTTTTGCAATAATATTCATTAATTCTATAATTTGTTGTACTTCTAATTCCCTAGGATTTTCTCCTACTCCAAGTTGATAATCTATATTGGTTTGTAACAAATCTTTAGAAATAAAAAATGAGAAAAATGTTTTGTCAATAGTACTATATGAAAGAGGTTTTTGTTTAGCTCTACCAGCTTGCTCCACATAAAGGTCCAATTTATTATCAACATGATGCGCAATCCTATCCCTTTGTAAATCTAAAATGAATTTTTTCATTTCCCTTGCTGTTCCTGTAAAATGATTTACCAAATCTTTTTCAGAAAATGAATAGTTACCAGAATCAAGCCCATGCTCTTTTTGATATAATTTGACGTTATCCATATATTGAGCACTACCTAGGTGCCGCTCAATAGATTTATCAAATGCAATTTGTTTTAACGTTGTTCCTGCTCTGGTGTTTGTCTCCAATAGTTTTTCAAGATTGGAATCGATGAATATTCTAATAGGGAGTTCCTTGACACCAAGAAGTATCTGTGCTGCTGCCTTATGCTGACCGTCAAAAACCTGTATTTTTCCAAGCTTATTCTCATCAAGTTCAATGTGTCCTAATTGTACATGTAATTGTGGATTTCCTCCATAAAACTCTTTTACAAGACCAGATAAAGAGCCGCCAATAGGTCTTGGGTTAATTCTATCGTCATGATGCAGATACTCTATTGGAATTTTGGCAAAGAAGTATTTGTCACCACTTAACTCATCTTTAAATAAATTACTTTGAAGTATTTTGTTATCACCAAGTTCAGAAAAAGAGTATTTTACTACACCATTATCTACATCTAGTTTGATTCCATGTCTTTTTTCTACCTTAGTTTCAAGGATGTCATTCAAGTCTGGTATTCCTTTCTTTTTTCTACATTTATCACGTAATTTGTTAAACCCTGCAAGAATTCTAGCCACTTCCAAATGTTCTGCTTGCTTTGAACGATTACAGCTTGAATGTGTAAGAGCGAAATTAATTACGTCATCTTTCCCACCATTTTTTAGTGGTTTTACATGATCAATGTCTATGTTATCATCTTGTATTTTGAGATCAATCTCTTCTTCACAAATGAAGCATTTTCCATTTTGAGTACTCCAAAGTTTTTTGATGAGATCTGACCTTTCTACATCAGTCAAATTTGATAAGAATGCTGATTTCATACTGACCATATCCAATTCTTCATGGTTTCTATATTGCCTCCGTACAAATATTTCTATAATCACAGTACCCACATTCTCTTATAGTTGGTTTTGCTGTAAAATCTAACTTCTTTATACTTTTTACAAGCTCTTCCAACTTGTTTATTGTTACAATCATAGTTTCCTGTTTTACTTTATATTCGCGGAAGCGTTTCTTGATGACTTTTCCTTCTTTGTCTACAATACCTTGTTCGGGAATCATTGGATAAAACAGTATGGCTTTTTTTGGAAGTTTTCCATATAGTTTGATGCACGCCCAACAGTATACATTGAGTTGAATGTCAGTTGAAACCCCATCAGATTGACTCATTCCAGTTTTGTAATCATATACAATAAGATCACCTTCTGGTGTTTCCTCAACTCTATCTATTTTTCCTGTTACATGAATTCCGAAAAGTTTGACTGTGAAATTTTTTTCAATGTCTATTACTTTGTTTTTACTTGACTTTGCCCATTTTTCATATTCACCAAGCATTTGCTTAACATTTGTTCGTCCATCTCTTTCTTCTGTTTTGGATTGATCAAGAAACTTTGTGTAGTCCCATTCGTTGCCAAACATCTTTTCAAGGTCTTTTTGGGATAATAGATTACCCTGCATTTGAGCCTCACCTGCCTTTTGTACTATATTATGAAAGACACTACCTTTGTACAGTGCAGCGCTGAACGTGCCTGATGGGACTTTCCATATGTATTGAAACTTGAACTTTTTGGGACATGATTTGTAGCTCTTGAATCTTGTGGCAGACATTGTAAGATTAGAGATATTGATACTGTCGATTTTTATTCCTTGTAGGCGTTTTTCAAGTTTTGAAGTTGGCTTTATTTTCAAAATTTTAGTTAGGTTTGAACCAGCTGTTGTTTTCTTGCTCTTGTATTGTCTTACTGCATCAAGATCCACAAGTGCTTGAACCGCAGAATCATACTGACCAGTGGCAATATTCTTTAGAGCAAGATCAGCAATTTCGTTTTTTACAATGTCAATAGGATTTGCAGATGATTGTCCTGTGCCAGTTGCAGTATAGTCTGATGTGTAATCAACATTTGGTGCCCATGCGCGTTTTGGTTCTTGCTCGTATAATTTAACAAGAAAATCTGATGCCTTTCGTACATTACCTGAAGCTTCAACTCTTGCTGACCATGAAATATACAGATTATCTATTGCACGAGTCATTGCTACATACAAAAGCCGTCTTTCTTCATTTACAAAAAATTCTTTGGGATCTTGTGCAGGATATAGTGCCTTTGCCAATCCTTTTGGAACATAAAACATTTTTTTGGTAAAGGGAAGCGGAATCTGCTTGTCTCCAACATTAATTACAAACACATGTGCAAATTCTTTTCCTTTGGATTGATGTATTGTAGAAACTTGTACACTATCACTGAATTCACTTCCTTGTTCAGTTTCTATTTCAAATCCTTCAAGAGCTTGAATGTAATTTAGAAAGTCATTGATGGTACAATTAGGTTTTAGAGTTTGAAGATCATTTGCATTTTCTTGCAGGTCGATTAGAACTGATCGTTCAATATAATTTTCGAATGAATCATCGTATGTAGTTTTTTTGAATATATCAGTGCGAACTCGAAGAACTTCATTAATTGTCTTTACGGTGCTGGAATCTTTTGCAACTTTGATTAAATCCTTTGAAAGTAAACTAATGCTTTTGATTTGTTGCGGATTTGCAAGTTTTGGTTGAACCATTTTATATCCCGTGAAAGTGTCTTTTCTAACTTTTTGCAACTTCAAGTCAGTTATTACTTCCAACACACAGTCATTGTTGGTAGCCCACCAAGCACGGCGTTTTGCTTCATGATTAATTATGGCTATATCATTGCCTGAAACTCCATGATTTTCTAAAATTTGATTAATGTATTTGCCTGAATTCTGTGGCTCAGATATTATAGACAGGTATGAAATAAGGCTTCGAGCACTGGGTGAGGCAAATATGTTGGATTTTCCAACATAGTTTACAGGAATTGCAGCAGATGTTAACAAATTTGCTACTGGCAAACCACCTCTTTGTGTTCTTGACAGTACTGCAAAATCACTAAATTTCAATTTTGGATTTTTTTTCTTTAGTTCAAGAATTTTGGATTTTACAAAATGAGCTTGTGCAAATTCACCCTCACATGAAACAACTGACACCTTGTCTTTGCTTTTTTTGTTAGACACTAATGGTTTGGGACGCCTTGTTAGGTCTTGTTTTAAAAGCCAACTAGACAACTCAACAACACTTTTTATGTTACGATAATTTGTTTTTAGTAAAATCATCTTTGCTCCTTTGAAACTTTTCATAAAGTCTGTGAATATTTCAGGGTATGCACCCTGAAAACGATAAATGCTTTGATCATCATCACCTACTGCAGTTACATTTCCTTTTGTTGCTAGTTTTTTTATAATTGAGAACTGAGCATAGTTGTTGTCTTGAAATTCATCAATTAGTATATGCTCGTATTTATTTTGCAAATGATTTAGAACGTGTTTCTTTTTTGGATCATCTAATAATTCATTTGTTAAAACTATAAGGTCATCAAAGTCAAGTACCCCCTGCGTTCTTTTATATTCATCATATTTTTTGTAAATTTTAACTAGATTATCTAGTTCGTGTATTTTCTGCACTTCTTCAGCATCTGATTTTGATGTTATTTTGCCAAGTTCTTTTTTTACATATACTTCAATTTCTTCTGGTTTAACTAACTCATCTTTGAAGGTGCTTATTCCATCAATTAGTTTTTCAATTAAATCTGCTGCACTTGTAATTGAGCTAATCTTAGATATGTCAAGCCAACTGTCAAAACCAAATTTATCAATGTTTTCTAAACCCCATACCAAAAAACTAGAACGCTTTACAATTCTGCCTGTACCTACTGCTGAACTTATTGAAAAATCACGAAGAACACTACTACAAAATGAGTGATATGTACTAATTGTAAGATCAGTTGTATCAATTTTCATTGTTTCTAATCTTTCTTTCATTGTGTCTGCACCTGCGTGAGTGAAGGTGAGGCACAAAATTTTACTTGGATCTATTTTTTTCTTATCAATTAGGAATTTTACTCGGTGGGCAATTACCTTGGTTTTGCCACTTCCAGGACCAGCTGATACTAAGAGTGGACCTTTATCATAGGTAACTGCTTGTTGTTGTTCTTTATTGAGTTGCAGGATCTAAAGACATTTTTCAAGGTTTTAAATAGGATCCAAAAAATTCGGCAATAAAAGGCAATAAAACACGCCTAAACCCTGAAAATAATAATATTAAGATCCTCTAGCTTGATCGATCACTAATGTCTGAAATTGAACTGCCAATAGAACTCAAAAGAATAATCCTAGATGGAGCAGAAGAGACAAAACTAGGAGACAGAAAGGGTGCATCAAAACAATACAGAAAGGGAAATTTACACATCCGAGAATACGAGGATAAATTTACAGTTCACACAGACAGGGTAGACCCAAGAGAGGATCCAATTGGCCATCTCATTTATGACGCACAAGAAGTTCTAATCGGACTGGCAGGTGCAGCACTTGGTGGTGGAATCATAGGTGCATTAATTTACAAATTAAAAAACGACTCTAAATTCAAAAAAGAAAAAGCAATTGCAGGTGGATTAATTGCATCACTTGCAACAGGCTATGCATCATACTACATTTCAAAAAAACTAAAGGAGAAAATGAACAATGGATGAAAAAATAGCAATTCAAAAGAAGATTGATTTTATTGCATCTGAAATCAGAGAGTATAGAATCCAGCTAAAAAGACTGAATCGAGAATTGCAAGCGGCAATTGAAATTCAACAAAAGCTAAAGGAAAAATAAAATTGGTCATACTACGAACCATTCAGGTATTTTTCAAATTACTACCATCAATTCTTGCCTTGAAAAAGGACAGGAAAAAATGGATTGCAAACGAAAAAAAAGATATTGATCAGGAACAGTTCAGAGGACATGCGAGAAGAATTCTAAACACTTGTGTATCTTTAGGACCAGTCTACATCAAGTTTGGACAGTGGCTCTCATCAAGGGCTGACATCCTACCTCAACCATATCTTGAGGAACTGTCAAAATTGCAGGACAATGTTCCAGCTGAATCATTTGATAAAGTAAAACCAATCATCGAAAAAGACATTGGTAAAATTGATGAGAAATTTGAATCACTTGATGTAAACGCATTGTCTGGTGCATCACTGGGTCAGGTGTACAGAGCAACAAAGAACGGTCAGCAGGTAATTGTCAAAGTAAAGCGCCCAGGAATTGAGAAAATTGTAGAAAAGGATCTCAAAGTACTCATGAAAATAATTCCATTTGCCATGAGATTTGTAGACCCAAATTTGAAATTTTCAATCATACCAATCATGAAGCAGTTTGTAGAGTCGATGCATGAGGAATTAGATTATTCAAAAGAGTCTGATAATCTAAAGACGATAAAAAAGAACATGATGCAATATGACAATGTAGTCATTCCAAACATCCATGATGACTATTCAACAAAAGACATTCTCACAATGGAATACATTCCAGGAATAAAGATTACAGATGTTAAATCACTAGATGAAAAGGGCATTGATAGGCAAAAACTAGTAATTGATGTCCACAAGGTTTTCTTTACAATGCTTTTGAGGCATTCAATATTTCATGCTGATCCACATCCAGGAAACATTTCAGTCAGAGATGATGGCACTCTCATTTTGTATGACTTTGGAATGATTGGAAGACTAAATGACGAGACCAGACTGCGACTTGTAAGGTTGTATCTTGCATTAGTTGAAAAAAACCCACCAAGAACAGTCAATGCAATGGAGGAGCTAGGAATGCTGGCACCTGATTTTAACAGACAAGTAATTGAGAAGGGAATTGAAATGTCAATCAAATCAATGTATGGTCAAAAGCCTGATGAGATGGAAGTTGAGATGTTGATGCAGATGGCAAATAAAACAATGTCAAAATTTCCATTCCAACTTCCAAAGCACTTGGCACTATACTTGAGAATGTCAACTATCATAGAAGGAATATATCATACACACAAAGTTGATTTCAAATTCATCAAAGTACTAAGAACAATTTTAGAAGAAGAGTCACTGATCAAAGATGCGTACATTGAAGAAATAAAGAAATCATTTTCGCGCTTTGCAAAATCAGTTGAAGATACAATCACAATTGCACCTGAAATGAAAAAGTTTATGGATGAAACTAGAATGCAACAACAAAGATCAGGTCAAAAAAATAATGCAATACTTTCTGGCAGCATTGTTTCATCAGCAGTGTTTTTGGGCTCGGTATTTTTGTTTCAGTCAAATGAAGCACTTGGTGTTACAGGAATGATCGCATCAGTTGTAATATTTGGAATTTTTGCTGCATTTAGGAAGCGTTAATTCATTCCAACCTTAGATTCTATTCTTTTGTACTGATCGCCATCTTTAAACAATTTCTAGCACTATACTATGTGGTCAAATTTGTCACAATCTAAAATAAAAAAATCAAAGATTATCAAAAAAGAAGTTGAAGACCAAGTTAACGATGATGAATTGACACGATTAGACAGATTAAAAACTGGTAGAAGAAACTTTTCTTAGAAATTATCCAAAGTCTGTATCACGTTTCTGTGATTGTTGTTCATTCTTTCTTGCAGCCTCTCGGAATTCTTCATCATGGTTTTGTCTTCCGTGTGTACATTTTACGCAACCAAGGATCTTGCCATCAGGATCCTTTTCAAAAATTTCACACCCACAAAAACATGCCATATCATTTCATCCTTTTTTTAGTATATCATCTTTTGTAAATTTTATTGGCTTCTAGAGGTTTTGCAACAATCACCCATAGGAATATCACGGCCTCTTGGACTTTTGCTAGGACATTGAAGCATTACACATAATGCTTCGGTAAACTGCTTGTTCATGTGATGTTCTATACCACAAACCATTTCCTCATCAATATCAATTTTTAATGCACTTGCCATCAAAACTTCTAGCAGGCGACTATTTCTTATCATAGATGCTGCTATTTTTTCTCCAGATTCTGTAAGTGAGACTCCTGCTTTGTTATATTTTACAAGTTCTCTTTGAGACAGTTTTTTTAACATTTGAACCACACTTGGCTGACGAACATTAAGCCTCTTTGCAATTGTGCTTATCTTAACATCATCACCTTTTTCTTTGATGTGCCAAATTGCTTTTAGATACATCTCTGTATGTTCTGCTTCTGCAGTACCAACAAACAGAACCTCATCATCATCTAGTGAATCCATATTATATCATGAAAAATTTGTTTTATTAAGTATTATTTTCAATCCATTTCATTATAGTCTGAAATTAATTTACTTCAACTGAGTCTTTTAGTAGATACTCAAAGTATTCTTTTGCAAAACCAGCCAATCCTGAGTGATCAGCCCAAATTGCAACTACATCTGTTGAACTAGAACTACTGATCTCTGGACCAAGTAAAATTACAACATATCTTTTATCAGAAATAATACCACCACCAAACAATCCTTCTTTCACTTTAACTTTGGCTACTCTTGAAATAGAATTCAATGATTCCTTGTCAAGTTTATCAGACGTTAGAATTGTGATGTCTATTCCTCTATCATGTAACTGTCTTAATTTTGGTAATGCTTGTTTTACTATAGCTTCACCTGCTTGAGGCACTGCAATCATTACTTCACTTCTGCAATGTTCAACTAGCTCCATAATTTTTGCACCAATATTCATTATTCCAGAGATTACCCAAATGTCAGGTTTTTCACTAATACCACTTTTTTCATAAAGTGGAGTGAGTTCTGTCAAAATTTTATTCTGGTTTTCTGAAAATTCTGTTTCAATGTTTTGCTTAGTTGTTTCAAGTGCAGTTGTTGGAGATTTTGAGAAATATTTTGTAGGTCTAGAATCATCTGAACCAATCCAGCCTTTTTCTTCCAAAGTCCCCAAAACCTCATAAATCTTTGAATATGGAACTCCTGAATTCTGACTTAATTCTGATGCATTAAGTTCACCGCCTTTTAGCAATGAAGTGTAAGTTTTGATCTCATAGCTAGTCATACCAATTTTTTCAAGTGACTTTTTTGTCTTATCTGAGATACTCATGCGATCAATACCTGATTCTGCCATTTAAATTGAATATATGATCTCTACCCATTTCATCTGGTGGAGAGTAGGAATTGGATTATATAGTAAGTTTGAAAAATTTTATTATACATGGCTTTAATCCAGATATCCAATCAGTCTAGTAAATCAAAGGGTAAGAAATCTACTATTAGATTTACACAAAGTATTTGCCCAGACTGTAACATGATTCTAGATGCTGAAGTTTTTGAAAGAAATAACCAAGTCTTCATGTCAAAAGTTTGTCCAACTCATGGCGAAACTGAAGAACTCTATTTTGGTTCATATGATATGTACAAGAAATTTAGTACATACTGGGTTGATGGAAAAGGTGCACATTCACCAAATGTAATAATGGAAGACAAATGTTCTTGTCCAAACAATTGTGGTCTTTGTTCTAATCATTTATCCCATAGTGGTCTTGCAAACATGATAGTTACAAACAGATGTGATCTTACATGTTGGTATTGTTTCTTTTATGTTAAGAAAGGTCTTGAAGGTGCATACATGTATGAACCAGAACTTGATCAAGTAAGAGCAATGATGAAAACTCTAAGATCAGAAAGACCAATTCCAGGAAACTCTATGCAAATTACTGGTGGTGAACCAATGCTTAGAGAAGACATTAGTGATGTTATTAAAATTATGAAAGAAGAAGGTGTTGAACATATTCAAATGAATACAAACGGTATTCGACATGCAATGGATCCAGAAGCAGCACGTGAAGTTAGAATGGCAGGATGTAACAATCTGTATCTAAGTTTCGATGGTGTAACTGCAAGAACAAACCCAAAGAATCACTGGGAAATTCCTTATGCACTTGATAGTTGTAGAAAGACTGGAACAACTGTAGTATTTGTTCCAACTGTAATCAAATCAATTAATGATCATGAACTAGGTGGAATTATCAGATATGCACAAAAGAATTTGGACGTTGTCCATGCAGTAAACTTCCAACCAGTATCACTAACTGGCAGAATGGGAAAAACAGAACGTGAAAAATATAGAATTACAATTCCAGATTGTATTCAAAGAATTGAAGAACAGACAGAGGGTCAAGTAACAGTTGATGATTGGTATCCAGTTCCAAGTTGCATGCCACTAACCAATGTTATTGAAGCATTCTCAAGTAAACCAAAATATGAATTATCTATTCACTTTGCATGTGGAGCAGGAAGTTATGTGTTCCAAGATGCAGACTCCAAGAAACTTGTTCCAATGACAAGATTTTGTGATATTCAAGGAATGTTAGAATTATTTGAAGACAAGTCAGAACAGATTCGTTCTGGTGCAAACAAGTACTTTACAATGCTAGAAGTCGTAAGAAAACTCAAAGGATTCATTGATAAATCAAAGCAACCAGCAGGACTAGACTTGGCAAAGATGTTTGGAAGTATTTTGATGAAGCGTTCATTTGAGGCTGTGGGTTCATGGCATGTAAAAGGTCTGTTCTTAGGAATGATGCATTTCCAAGACAAGTACAATGAAGATTTAGAAAGATTACAGAGATGTGATATTCACTACGTAACTCCTGATCTTAGAATTATTCCATTCTGTGCATTCAATGTAATTCCAGAATGGTATAGAGACAGAATCCAAAAGAAATATTCTATTACAGTAGAAGAATGGGAAGAAAGAGAAGGTGTTACACTCGAAGATGGTCTTTACAGAGGTCTTATGAGAAGAGGTGCTGGCGATGAGTTGGCAGCTGGTTGTGCAAAAAGCGAGATGTTCCATCAAGCAGAACAAGCAACAATGTAATTAGATTTTAAATACGGTTTTAAAACTAATAAAATTATGACTTCAAATACAAATCAACCTTTGCGTACAGTTGAGTGGACAGATAATAAAGTACGTATGATTGATCAAACAAAACTTCCAAACGAATTTGTTTATGTTGAATATACTGATTTTAATCAAGTTGCAGATGCAATTAAAAATCTTGTTGTTCGTGGAGCACCTGCAATTGGTGTTTCTGGTGCATTCGGATTAGCATTAGCATCAATTCAAAGCAATGCAGAAACTAAAGATGATTTACTTGTATATCTTGAAGAAGCTCATAAAATTTTACTTGCAACAAGACCTACTGCAATCAATCTAAAGTGGGGATTGGATCAAATAATGACTATTGCAAAACAAGGTGACAACGTTGAACAAATAAGATCTTCAGTAATTGAGGAATCAAAAAGACTAGCAGAAGAAGATATCAAAATTAACAAGACTATGGGAAAATTTGGTTCTGAATTATTTGCTAATAATGATACAGTAATGACACATTGTAATGCCGGTGCATTAGCAACAGTTGGATATGGAACTGCGTTAGGAGTAATTCGAGCCACTAAGGAAAGTGGAAAAAATATCAAAGTTATTGCAACTGAGACAAGACCTATTCAGCAGGGTTCAAGATTAACTGCATTTGAACTAAAGCATGATGGAATAGATGTTAGTCTAATTCCTGATACTGCAGTTGGCTATACAATGGCAAATAATCTTGTAAACAAAATTGTTGTTGGTGCTGATAGAATTTTGAGAACTGGTCACGTTTTTAATAAAATTGGTACATACCAAGTTGCCACAATGGCCAAACAGCACAATATTCCATTTTATGTTGCTGCACCATTATCTACTTTTGATCTAAAAAGTAACCCTGATGAAGTAGTCATAGAACAGAGAAAGGGATCTGAAGTTACTGGTATTGGTGATAAAAAAACTGCACCTGATGATATTAATGTCATAAACCCGGCATTTGATATGACTCCTCCTGAGCTAATATCTGGAATAATTACGGAAAAAGGAATAGCCAAGACTCCATTTGATGATTCTATCAAAAAGTTATTTGAAGCTAATTAATAGAAAGTTTTTATCTAAACTATATTTTTTTAGCATATGGAAGCAGTTAGTGTTGAACAAGTCAGAAATTCTTTGAAACAATGTATGGATCCTGAAGTACCTCTAAGTATTGTAGATATGGGTTTGATCTATGGGATTGATATTTCTGAAGATAATGATGTCAATATTAAAATGACAATGACTACTCAAGGTTGTCCTTTACATGAAACTATGGTAGATGACGTTAAGCGTTATACAAGAAAAGTTTCGGGAGTAAATAGTGTCAATGTTGACATTGTCTGGGATCCTCCTTGGACAATGGACAAAATGTCTGATGAAGCAAAAGCCATGATGAAAAAAATGGGATCACAAAATACACCTGCTCCAATTAACTACGAAACAGCATTACCTCAGGGTACTGGCAAATTAGTTAAACAAGAAGATGGTTCGATAATGTTAGCCAACGAACATGAACAAGGATTTATGGTTAATCAAGCCATTGTGGAATTCTGGAAATCCTGTAATGGAGAACGTAAAGTTACAGAATTAGTTGACATATTTGCAAAGGAAACAGGTCTACAACGAACCCAAGTTGAAAAAGAAGTTATGCAATTAATCAAACAACTTAATGAAGGTGGATTACTTGTAATTCCAAATCAAGGCGATGCCCCAAACGTTGACTTTAAAAAATCAAATTAAATTTCTTTAATCTCTGTAATTGTAGCTTGCACTGAATCCATTTTAACAATTGCTCTTTTTTCACTCCATCCCAAAGCTACATACCAATCTCCAGCGTCATCATCATATTTTGTCTCAAGAGTTTTAATATCGGATGCTTCTGCCTTGTAATTTTTTATAATTCCTGATATAGCTAATGATATTGCATCTTTTTCTGTCTTCAGCCTTCTATCCATTAATCCAATTCCAGGACTCATGGAAAATCTTTCAATTTACATCTAATATACTTGATTGTTAACCGAAAGGGCCCGTAGGGATTCGAACCCTAGACCTGTTGGTCCGAAGCCAACCGCTCTATCCAGGCTGAGCTACGGGTCCAAAAAAATAAGCATTTATCGGGTCTAAATATCTGTCTTATTTATGAAAGTTTCAAAAAAAGTTGCAGGTGTTGAATATGCAATAAGAGACATCGTCTCTGCTGCTAGAGAAATTGAGCAGCAAGGAAGGTCTGTAGATTATCTAAACATTGGTGATCCAATTCAGTTTGGTTTTCAACCTCCTGATAATGTCAGGCAGGCATTAATTGACGCAGTTAACAAAGGAAATAATTTCTATACTCAATCTGAAGGTCTTCCTGAATTATTAGATGCAATTGCAAAAAAAGAAAATTCTAAAGGACTCTCTATTGGTCCAGAAAATGTTGTAGTAACAAATGGTGTATCTGAAGGATTAGACATGGTAATTTCATCAATTGTTGAGGATGGTGACGAAGTTTTGTTACCTGGTCCGTATTATCCACCTTACGCATCATATGTAAGATTACATGGTGGAAAACCAATTGAATTTGCAGTTGATTTTAAAAATTCTAGACCAGACATTGATGATATTAAAGCAAAGATTTCATCAAAGACTGTTGCCATATGTTTGATTAGTCCAAATAATCCAACTGGATTAGTTTTTGATGAAACCGCTCTAAAACAAATTGTTGATATAGCAAACGAACATGATCTTTATCTAATCTGTGATGAAATTTATGATAAGATAGTTTTTGATCAGGAATTTACAGGAATAGGAAAAGTTGCAGGAAATTCTCCAGTAATAATTCTAAATGGATTTTCAAAAGTTCATCTAATGTCTGGTTGGAGAGTTGGTTATATTGCATTTAATGATTCCCCACAACTTGATTCAATCAGAGAAAACTTGCCTAAATTAGCAAGAGTTAGAATTTCTACTAATTTACCAGTACAATATGCTGCATTAGAATCATTACAAGGACCACAAGATTATATTGGAAAATTTGTTTCTGAATTAAAAATACATAGAGATTATGTAATTAAAAGACTTAATGCAATGAATAACATTACATGTTCTAATCCTCAAGGCGCATTTTATGCATTTCCAAAAATTGAAAATAATAAATTTAGTTCAGACAAGGATTTCGTACTAGAATTATTAAAACAGAAAGGAGTTTTAACAGTTCATGGTTCAGGTTTTGGTACTCAGTATGGAAGCGGTCATTTCAGAATAGTTTACCTCCCAAATATGGAAATATTAGAGTCTGCCATGAATAAAATTGAAGATTTTGTTCGTTAATACTTCCAAACTGAGAATTCTTTTGGTGTTATCTCAATAATACAGTCAGTATCATCTAATAGCTCTTTTGCAGATTTATTATTCAGTGTTTTAAAATAGCGTAAAAGGATTTTTTTTGCTAGTTTTGTCACCATTGTTTTTTCTTTGATTAATTTTGCATTTCCTTTTCCCATAATTCCAAAAATATTTGGTGCATTGACACCTACATCCACACAAAAGCTAACTTTCTTGTGATTTTTCACATTTTTTGCTTTTTCAGTTTTGGTGTTTGTTCCAATGAAAATTTTTTTTGTAGCATACAGATACCATACTGGAACAACATGAGGCATGCCTGATTTATCTACACTTGCCAGATGTAGAATTTTTGCCTTTTTCAAGAATTCATTATTTTTTGACATTAGATTTCCTAAATCCCATTCCAATCATAAAACAACCAAATACAATCATTGCTACAGAGATTTTTTCATTAGTTATATCTGGTCCAACCAAAAAATCATAAACAAATTCTGGACTCCAGATAATTATATTTTGAACCAGGACAATTAATGCCATTATAATGAAAAGTAAACCCATTGCAGTAAACCAATTGCGTCCACGACGTGGATATTCATGACTCATAAAAATACTAGATTTTTTAGAACTTAAATTATTTTAATTCCAGGATTTTTCATTTTATTTCTAATCATTGCATTGAGTAATAGTGGTGTTGACATTTCAACCAAATATGCTAATGCACCTGGTCCAAGATAAATTGGACGTAATCCTTCAATTTCATTAATTAAATCATTTACAACTTGGACTGATTCTTTATTATCACCTGCAACAAAAATATCATAATCCAAACTTAGTGTTGGATTGACAAGTTTTTTTTCAGAAATTACATGAAATGCTGAAACTAATTTGGTTTTGTCTTTCATGTGTTTTTCAACTGTTTGATGTGAGAATGGTTTATTTTCTTTAATTGCAACACATTCAAAACCCACATCAGTTTTTGTCATTGGTACTATTGGTGAGATTACTATACAATCATCATTAATTTCTGATAAAATCTGTGAACAAATTGCATCAATGTTATCGTATGGAATAGATAAAACTAAAATTTGTGATTCTTTAGCTACTGAAACATTATCATTTCCTGTAATCTTTCCATTAATTTCTCCATATGCTTCTTTTGCAAGATTTGTGTATTCTGTAGCTGAAGATGCAGCACGTTCTGCATCACGTGATCCAATTATAACTTCATGATTCTTTGACCATCTTAGCGCAAAACCTTTTCCCATTCCTCCAGTTCCACCAATTATTCCAATTTTCATGAATTCGTTCTGACAATGTTATTATTATCTCTATATGAAAAAATAAAAAGATACAAAAAAATGATAATATTTCTGAGACATGGTCAAGCAGAAAACAATACAAAAAAGATTTTAGCTGGACGAACACCCGGCATTAACCTAACTGAAGAAGGAAAAAAACAGGCTGAGCAAGCTGGAAAAATGTTAGAATCACTCAATATTTCTGCAATTTATTCTAGTCCAATTGATAGAGCTGTACAAACTACTGAAATTATAAAAAAACATTGTAATGTGGAATACAAAACTGATGATAGATTAATCGAATTAGATATGGGGCAATTTACCATGATGCCTTATCAAGAAATTTTCAATAAGCATGGAAATGTTTTTTTGAAGTTTTATAGCGGTTCTGCTGAAGTTAGTGAAAATGGTGTAGAAACATTCGCTGATGTAAAAAAACGAATAAACGATATGGTGGACTTTGTTATAACTAAACACAAAAATGAAAATGTAGTATTAGTTACTCATATGGATCCTATTAAAGCAATGATCGGTAGAGTTCTTGACTTAAAACCTGAAGTTTTATTTGATTTAATTATTGCAAATGCGTCACTTTCAATAATCAAAAACCACGATCAGAATTTTTATTTAACTGCAATTAATGCAGTATATCCTGAACGATTTCATGAATCGTTTTAGGGAATCCTCCAAACCCTTAAATACATTTTTCATCCCACGCAAAAACAACCGGTAATGATGAAAGCAATAATTGGATTAGGATTAGTTTTAGGCTTATTAGTTATTTTGCCTGCAGCACAATATGTTCTGGCAGCAGGAGATGAGGCTGGTGAATATTTGGATAGGCGAGTAGAAATTTGGGGTTTATTTTATAGATTGATGATTGTTGCCTTTACAATTGGTACTGTAGTTTCAGGCACAATTGTTTGGCTTGTGTTAAGATTTAGAGAATCAAATCCAAAAGCAAAACCTACCGAATATGAAGGATCTGGAGAATGGTAAAATGAGTGGACATTCTAGTTGGCCTGAGTGGGTTTACATTGGAGTTGTAGTTGCACTTTTGTGTTACGTTGGTGCAGAAGCATGGAACATTGAAAGAATTATAGAACATGTTCCTGCAGATGCTGAAATAATTCAAGTTACTGGACAACAGTGGTTATGGACTTTTGAACATGAGGACGGAACAAAAGAGATAGGAGAATTACATGTTGAGAAAGGAAAAGCGTACAAGTTTGAGATAACATCAACAGATGTTATACATTCTTTTAACATTCATGATTATGTTGTTTTGTTGGATGCTGTTCCTGGAAGAGTTAACACAGTTTGGTTTTCACCAACTGATGCAGGTGAATTCCCAATTCAGTGTAGAGAATATTGTGGATTGATTCATTATAACATGCGTGCAACACTTATTGTGGAGGATAAAGGAGCCTGATTTGATATGGTACTAGAATTACAAAAACCAAGACCAATTTGGCAAATAATGTTCTCTACACATCATACAGATGTTGGATTACTATATTTGATAACATCACTTGCTTTCATGTTTATGGGTGGTGCACTTGCTCTAATTCTTAGATTAGAACTGTTTGCACCAGGAACTCAGGTTATTGCTGACTCTATGACGTATAATAGAATCTTTACTGTTCATGGTACAACTCTGATTTTCTTATTTATCCTACCATCTGCATCAGCGTTTGGAAATTATCTTGTTCCAATAATGGTTAGATACAAAGACATGGCATATCCAAAACTTAATGCAGTTGCTTTTTGGATGATTCCACCAGCAGGTGCATTGATCTGGTTAGGATTTGCAGACTTTACATGGTATGCATATCCAACATATTCTGTAATCAGTGCACCAGGTCCAGCAGCAGACATGTGGATTTTTGGTCTGAAAATACTTGGTGTCTCCTCAATTCTAGGTTCAATTAATTTTATTGTGACAATTATGAAATGCAAACATCCTGATTTACCACTTAGTAAGATGCCGCTTTTAGCTTGGGCATATCTTACTTCTTCTCTCATCACTGTAGTAGCAGTTCCAACATTTGCTGCTGCGTTATTGATGCTTTTAACAGATAGACTAGGTGCATCAGGCTTCTTTAATCCACTTATGGGCGGTGATCCTATTGCATACCAACATCTTTTCTGGTTTACATTCCACCCTGAAGTATACATTTTGGTTATACCAGCTATCGGATTCATGTATGAGATATTTCCGAGATTCTCAAGAAAACCAATTTTCAGTCATGGATCTGGTGTAACAGCATTTGTCCTTTTGGCTTTAGTAGGATTTGCGTCATGGGCGCATCATATGTACGCAACAGGAATGTCATTTACTGAAAAAACTGTTTTCATGGTAGGTACTCTAGCTGCAGTACCAGCATCTGCAATGCATACTTTCAACTTTTTAGCAACAATGTGGGGCGGAAGGATCAAATTCTCAACACCAATCATGTGGGCTGTTGGCGGAATAGCACTATTCTTCTCTGCAGGTGCAGGAGGTGTAGTAAACAGTGCAATGCCTCTAGACTTTATCACTCATGATTCTTACTGGGTAGTTGGTCACTTCCATCTATTTGTAATGGGAACTATACTATTCGGTACTGTTGCTTTTGTGTACTATATGTTCCCATATGTCACTGGAAGAATGTACAATGAGATGTGGGGAAAAGTTCACTTTATACTATCATTTGTCGGAACAGTGATGGTGTTCTTTACACAACACATTCTTGGACTTTATGGAATGCCAAGAAGAATTTACGATTATCCACCATTCCCAGAATGGGTTCAAATGAACATAATAATTTCAATTGGCGCATTTATTATTGGAATAAGTATGGCTATATTCCTAGCAAACTTAATCTACAGTTCTGCTAAAGGCAAACCAGCTGACATGGATGATCCATTCGGTCTTGGTGGAAAATATTACTTCCCATATCAGGCAAAGACACCACATACTGAAGATGGCGGCTACCATTAAGGAGATAAGATGTCACAACTAGAACAACAAGATCCAATTTACAGAACTTCACCAGAGAGGACTGTTAAAATGATGGTAATAATGTTAGGAATCTGTATTGCAGGAGGCGGTATATTCTTTGGAATGTGGGATTATTGGATTTCAATGCCACCTGCTGCTGCAAATGCGAATCTTGGATCTGATGATCATGGAGGTGCAGGATCTGGTTCAGTTACTGAAACTGGTGTAGAAATTCCAGTATCTCTATCATTTGTTGAGAGTAGTGACTTTAGAACATTAGCGTTTAATGCCTTACCTGGTGAATCAGGTAATAATCCAACTATTACAGCAAATGTTGGAGACAAAATTGTATTTGATGTGATTAATGATGGAGTATCTTTCCATGCATTTGGTGTGACAGCAGCAGAAGAAGGCTTTGAGGGAATTTTCCCAGGAAGTGAAATTGCAGCTGCAACAAACCCACTAAAAGCGGGAGAGAGTGGAGTTTCCGAATTTGTACCATCTGAACCAGGAACTTACTATTACATCTGTACTGTTCCAGGACATAGAATGCAGGGTATGGTAGGAGAAATTATTGTAGGTGATGGTCCAGCAGCAGCAGAAGCTGCAGCCCCAACAGGAGTTAGCCACGATCTTACTTTAGATTTTGTCGAGAGCAGTGACTTTAGAACATTAGCGTTTAACGCATTACCAGGAGAACCTGGAAGTAATCCTGAAATTCGTGTAAACTCTGGTGATGAAGTAACTGTTACTACAATTAATGCCGGAAAATCTTTCCATGCATTTGGTGTTGTTTCAAACCCAGATGACTTTAACAGTGTAATCTTTGATTCTGCAATTGCTGCAGCAACTAACCCTCTAAAACCTGGTGAATCTGGATCAGTTACATTCTTGGCAGGTGCTCCTGGTACATACTATTACATCTGTACAGTTCCAGGACATGCATTACAAGGTATGCAGGGTTCATTTATTGTAGAGTAATTTGATTCTAAAATATCTGGCATTAGCATCTCTTGTAATACTATACTCACTGATGTTTGTAGGTGGATACATTTCTGCAGCAGGATTAGGCTTGACATGTCCTGAATGGCCTTTATGTCCAAATGGAATTATGCCTGATGATGAATATTTCATAGAATGGGTTCATAGAACAGTTGCAGCAACAACTGGTGTCTTTATTTTGGCTACCACAATTGGCGCTTGGATTAACAAGGATGCAGGAAGAAAAATTAAATTTACTAGTGCATTTGCAAGTGCACTTGTGGTTACTCAAATTACACTTGGTGCAATAGTAATTGATACCAAACTACATGCAGTTCTAGTGGCAATACACCTAGGTATTGGAATCTTACTATTTGCAATGGTTTTGTTAACAGTTTTGTTTGCGTTTAGACTTGGAAAGCAAGTCTTACAAACTAAGGCTTAGATTTAATCCGCTTTAATATTCTAGGAATAAAAACTATCCCCATTATTCCAGCAAAAATTAATCCACCTGCTGCTATTGCACTAATGAAAATATATCCAAATGGTGATTGTGTACTAAGATTAAATGTAAATGTCAATGGATTCCCATAATCCATTGGATCATAAAGATCAACTCTAAAGATATGATTTCCTGAATCTATGAAAACAAAATCAGTTGTCCAATGCGCACCAACAATTGATTGTGGTCTTATTGCATCAATCTGCTCTTCATTGAAGAAAATTCTAATTCCCATCGTAAAATCATCTACCTCATTATAATCGGTATCTGTAACCCTGATTAGAAGCTGTGATTTTTCACCAATTTGTGGAAACTCTGGTTGTGTTGCGATCTGAACTCTGAAGTCACCTAGAGTTTCTTCAGATGAATTAAAAAGCGAATGTGCATTAGCTTCTGAAATTATAGGTATCCCTGAAAAAATGAAAAAAACCAAAATGAAAACTTTGAAAATTTGTTTCATTTACATTCTAATTTATACATCGATCAATATATTGCAACTCTAGAATTCTTCATGAAAATTGTCAAAAGCTTTAAATTCATATTAACAAGAGTTTGAATCGTGACCGTAGTAAAAAAATCCATAGACATCAAAGCACCTGTTGATACCGTTTTCACTTACTTTGCAAGACCAGAACATGTTTCTGATCAAATGTCTGAAAAAGGTGTAGGAATGACAGTTATTCCAATGGACATAAAAGCAGGAATGGGCGTAGGTACTACCTTTAGAGTAATTGGTGATTTTAGTGGAAAAAGACTAGAATGGGATTGTGAAACAACTGAATTTGTTAGAGAAGAAAGAATCTCTGCAAAAATGATTAAAGGTAAATTCAAGAGATGGGCTATTACAACAGAGTTCAAAGGACTTTCTGATAATCTTACTAATGTTTCAATGACAGTTGACTATGAAATGCCAATGGGTCCTTTAGGTGGAATTTTAGACAAAATCAAGTTTGCAAAATCTGCTGAAAATGGATTGGAAACAGCACTTTACAAAGTTAGAGGTCTCTTGGAAGGAAATGGTTCAATTCCAGTATATATCACACTTGATGCATACCAGAAACTTCTTGCAGAGAAGAAAAAAATGAATAACGTCCCAGTTTCAACTGTTCTTACTTCAATTCTTGAACAATATGAAAGTGTAGAAGAAATCAAGAACTAATTTTTTAGATATCTCAAGTTTAATAACGATCATATTTTTTTATCTTCTTGTGGGTCTATAGCGCAGCCAGGTAGCGCACCGGACTCTTAATCCGGTTGTCATGGGTTCGAATCCCATTAGACCCGCTTTTATTTTATAATTTTTTTAATAAAGTAAACCTTGTTTGATCTTGTCCATAATCTTCATGCAAATCTACATCACTAACTAATTTTATTTTATAGTCTAACCATTTTTCTCCCATATTTCGAAATTTATGATTTTCATCAATCTGTTTTTCAGTTTTTTCATATTTCTCACAGTGCATTATCCATCTTTTAGATACTCTAAACATTTCTGAAATTCCTTTTTTTAAGACATCATCATCTAGATAATTCATTAATCCATGTGTAAATACAAAATCTATTGAGGAATCTTCAAATTGTAATTTAGTTATGTCTCCTTTTTGAAAATTTACATTTGATATTTTTTCTTTTGCAATTTCTAATGCATGCTCATTTAGATCAATCCCATGTAATTGGAATGAATCTGGAAATAATCTTAAATCAATTCCTGTACCACAACCTATCTCTAAAATACTCTGTACACCTGGTAAAGAACTAGCTAAATCTCTAACATATTTTGAAAATTCTTCATTATACCTTGATTCATTTTCATCTGCATACTTGTTCCAAAACTCAGTATCATATTTCATAACAATTACCTAATCTTAGTGCTTACACCCACAAGGAACAAGTTTTGTATCAAAGGTACAATCATGTGGTCCCTCTGAATTTCCTTCAATAGGAATCTCCTTCATACAATCTTCGTGTTTTCCTTTCTTACAAAACCAACAAATTTGTGGATTTGTTCCTGGTGATGAGCATGATTCCATATCCATTTTAATTATTTTACCGTTAAAAAATTAACTCACAGAAATTTTAGCCATTTTAGGAATCTTTTATCCTGCCCCATCACTACATCCATGAATGATTCTTGTAGTTCCTTAGTTACAGGACCAATTTTACCAGTTGCAATTTTTGATCTATTTACTCTAGTTACAGATTTCACTTCTGCTGCAGTACCAGTCATGAATATCTCATCAGCTGATAATAGATTGTTTATACTGATATTTTTCTCAATTACTTTTCTTCCATTAGATTTGAGCAATTTTATTATGCTATCTCTAGTAATTCCATTTAGAATATCAGCATTTAATGGTGGTGTTGTAATTTTTCCATTCTTTAAAACAAAAATATTTTCAGCACTACCTTCAGCAACATTTCCATTGTTGTTTAGCATTATTGCTTCATCATATCCACTGTTTAGTGCCTCCATACGAGCAAGTGCTGCATTAGAATAATTTGCTGCAGATTTTGCTTGCATTGGCTGTGATTTTGAATCAATTCTTATCCATTTCGATATCTTGCATTTTGCACCTGTAAATTTACCTGCTTTTGATTCTCCCATTTTCCATTCCCAACACGAAATTGAAACATCAACATTATTTTTAATCGGTGTTAATCCCATAGTACCATATCCATAATATGCAAGTGGTCTAATGTAACATTCTTTTAATTTACTTGCCTTTACAGTTTTAATAATTCCATCAGTAATTTGTTTTTTTGAATAAGGAATTTTCATAGAATATAATTTTGCAGAATTAAATAATCTGTCTATATGTTCAGGTAAGCGAAATATTGCTGAACCATTTGGTGTATTGTAACATCTTATTCCTTCAAATATTGATGTTGAATAATGTAATGCATGTGTTAGAACATGAACTTTGGCATTTTTGAACGGAACTAATTTTCCATTCATCCAAATTTTTCCTATTTCTTTCATGTGATAAAATTATCAGGTCGTAATTTAAAGAATTATTGAATAAGTAATATAGAAATCCATGAATTACAAGCCTGAACTATGTAAACTAAATAGATCAGATTAAATAACGAATTTGATCTATGATAAGTAAGCGTGTTTTGGGTAACGCCGGACTAATTCTAGACGATGGTCCAAGAACAAACCCAGAATGGCACTACTGGTCACTCGACCTTTAGCGCCATGTTATTAATTAAATAAATTTAATCTTCGATCTTTCTGAGTGTATTGCCTTAATTCCTTCAGCAATATTATCATCTGAATCCTCAATTACAATAATTATTCTTGAAGTTTCTTCTTGTGCATCAAGATTCAAAATATTTAGTCCTGCATCACCAATTCTTGAACTTGCTTTTGATGCAATTTGTTGAACTCTCCACATCTCATCACCAATTAATGTAATTACTCCTCTTTGATATGAGATATTTGCTAATGAATCAAAGCTTAGGACGTACTTCTCATTTCTATTTACATAGTCTGCATCAAGAAATAAAATCCTAGTAAATTCCATTCCATCTTTTGTAAAAGGTGATAAAATTATGAATTCACTATATCGCTTTTCTCGTTCTAATGATTCTAGTAAATTTTTTGCACTAGATGATTCAATTCTTAATATGGCACAATTTTTCTTTCCTGTAACTATCTTCAAAGGATGACCATTCTTGTCAGTTGGTTTTCTTTGAATTGTAGTAATATGTTCTGGTTTATTCATATCTGTAATTACAACTGAAATTTCTACACCATTTTCAACAATTTCTTTAATTGCAATTGGATCTATAATTTTCATTCCAAACATACCTGCTAGTCTAGCTTCATTGTATGATAGATCGCTTATTTGATCTAATTCATCTTGAACAATTTTTGGATCTGCTGAAACTACTGAACTATCTTTTTCTAGATCAATTTTTGTGTCATATTTTTTATGAAACAAAATTCCTATATCAGCAGCTGTTCTGTCAGAGCCACCCCTTTCATATGTGGTAATTATTCCATCTTCAGTTTTGCCAATAAATCCACCAATAGTAACTACATCATTTTGTTTGATCAAATCTTCTAATTTTTTAATACGTTCATTAGATTCAGCAAAAAGAAAGTTTGTTGATTCAATATTTTCATCTGTTATTATAGGCCAATCATCTAATGAGATTGTTTCAGATTTTATTCCATTACTTTTTAGTACAAAATTTAGAACATGTGACATTAAAACTTCACCAGAATATGCAAGTGATTTTGCTCTAGTTTCATCTTCAAATTTACCTACACTTTTGGCATCTTCCAAAGATTTTGAAGCCAGAACTAACATGTCATGAATTATCTTCTTACATTCCTCTTTGTAATCATCATTTACCATTTCAAGAATTTTCGAGTATGTTTCTTCAATTGCAACTGTCGTGTAGTTTTCATTTTTTGCTGCAGATTTTCCCAAATTCAGCATTATATCCGTAAGTGACTTTCCAGTGTCGCTAGATAATGGTGCTGAGCAGACAGCTATAATCTTCGAACCTTCCTTCAATTGCTTTATTCTTTGCAGTATGGTAGGCAATCCTTCGCCATTTTTTCCTATTGCACTTCCACCAAATTTTACAACAATTAGTTTTTCCATTACTTAATTAAAAAAACTCACGTGATATTAATTATTGACTATTTCCAGATAGCACAAGTTCTATAGCACTGCTTGCATTGATTGCACCGTATGATTTAATGGGATTTCTATTTTCTTTTAATTTTTCCCTGATTAATTGCTCTAATCTAAAAATATCATCAAAAGAATAACCTAGTTCTTTTGCATTATCCTCTTGTTCAAAATGATCCTTTATTGGAATAAAGATCCCAGGTGTTCCATATGTAATTGATTCATCAATTGTTGATTTTCCAGCAAGAGAGATTACAGCATCAGATGCATGAATTATTTCATGAAGGTTTGTTACAAATCCTAAACTTTTGATATTTTTTTCAGTATTTTCTTGTAAATTTGGTCCAGATACTATAACAAGTTCTACTTCATCATTATTTTTTAATGCCTCTATTGTTTGTTTTATTAAAAATTTTCCAGCATCT
>JACLAC010018870.1_pt1 | contig 68483 bp, 107 predicted proteins | sample 8027881 | NCBI WGS metagenome assembly JACLAC01 (sample SAMN15725517, study PRJNA655200) | protist metagenome | isolation source: fluorescence activated cell sorting (FACS) single amplified genomes of... | place: Spain: Blaines Bay Microbial Observatory, Mediterranean Sea | collected 2016-01-19
CTGGCAAAGGATCTATCATTGGTTTACCTTCACCGTTTAATGAAAATAAAACTCCTGTTCCTGGTACAGCAAAAATAGGAGAACCTGAACTGCTTCTAAAAGCATTGTATCTATCTACATCTTCTGCAATACATGTTACACTTGTTGAACTTTTACTTGTTACTGAAACTATTTGTAAGCATTTTCCATCCTGTGAGCCTGCTATCCAATCTCCAACACTGACATCCATGCCATTATATTTTCTACTTTCTCTGGTTTTATGAGAACCATGTGCGTATTCAGTTACAGTAAAAGTAATTGTGTATTGAAAAGGTTTTGCTGAACCACCTCCACTCCACCAAGGATCACCTTCACCATCATTATGTGTCCAGTTTTTATATCCACTCGCTGAACTATAAGATATCTGTAATACCTTTGCTGGTTTGTAAACGTCTAATGTTGAATCAGCAGTTTTATTAAAAATAGTGTCAGCCATTTATTAAGACCCCATCGAGAAGTATATCCAAGCATGAGTTGTTTGTCCAAAGCCACTACTTGATCCTGTTTCACTTCTTGTTAATGATAATGTTACATTACTAGTTCCTAATGATCCATGTGGTGAACCACTACCTGCTAGTTTTAAAGTAGTATTGTTTACACTTGCACTCTGCCCTTTAATCAAATACTCCGATGTGGACTGACTGAAGCCATATGCTGTTATGGCTACTGGAGGGAAGTTATAGTTGCCCCCGAAGTCTACAATGACTTCACAACTGTTTGATGCCGCATTGTTTATAGTAACGTTACCTACATTTGTACTCTTATCACTATAACCACCTGAGCCTTGTGTTGTGTCTATTGCTCCAGCGGATGTGTAATATAGTTTGAAATATTCAAAGGACGAACTACCGCCACCGCCAGTATTGTCTGCCGCCGGTGCCCAACTACTACCATTATATTTTAATACTTGTCCTGATGATACACCTGATGTAGAAACATCTGATAAATCATTTAATGCACTTGCACCACCTCCTGAATTATTAGTCCAACTTAATACACCTGAGCCATCTGTTTTTAATACTTGGTCTGCACTACCATCATCGTTTGGTAATGTTAATGTGTAACTTGCCGCCGCACTATGTGGAGGTCCTTTTAATGTGATACCATGTGAATTATTTTCACAGTTAAGTACAAATTGACCTGAGCCTCTAGTAGCATTACCTTTGAATACTACTTTACCTGATCCATTAGGATCTAAATCTATGTTGCCACTACTTGTAGTTACAATATCTTTTCCATTTACATCTAAATCGCCACCTAGTTGAGGTGTAGTGTCTTGTACAACACTTGTAAATGTTTCTGATGTTAAGTATGAACTAAAGTCTGCTGGTGTAAACGTTGTCACACCTGTTGAATTATTGTATGATAATGAACCTGTACCACTTGCACTTGCTGTAGTAACACTAAAGTCTGTTAGTGCCGCTCCGCCACCTGCTGGTCCTGTAGCACCCTGTGGTCCTTTAATGTTACCAATATCTTGTGCTGAACTGTTAGAATAGTTTAATGTTAAATTACCAGTACCTGCTAAACTTACACTAGTAATACCTACACCAGCAGTACCTTGTGGTCCAGTTGCACCCTGTGGTCCAGTTGCTCCAGTATCACCTGCAGGTCCTTGAGGTCCTGTAGCACCCAAGCCACTTAAATTTAATGTAGTACCATCGTATGTTAGGTCACTACCACTTAATGCTATTGTAGGTCTATTTTGTACATCTGTATGATTACCAGTAAATGCTACTGTGGATAATTGTGTATTACTGTTGTTTAAGGCATTGGCAACTTCTGCCAAACTGTCTAAGTTTACGTTTGCTCCGCCTTTAAGTAATGTAACTTGTGAATCAACGTATGCTACAACATTTGTATTTGATGTATTAACAAAAGTCTGTGTAGCATATGAGTTATTAGTTAAGTATGTTGCAACATTACTGTCACCATAATTACCTGCCACGCCTGCCAGTGTGCTTGTTAAATCTACATTACCTGCTTGTCCTGTAAGACTTATAACGTTACCTGAAACTGTTAAGTCTTGTGCCAATGCACTTAAATCAATTGAATTACCACTTGAAATACCTAATGCATAAGTACCTGCATTCCAAGTTAATGTTTGGTCTGAACCTCCAGTTTGGTTTGTAAAACTGAAGTTACCTGCACCATCTGTTTTAAGTACTTGGTTAGCAGTACCATCTGTGATGCTTAAATCTGTTAAACTTAAAGTATCAAATTCAACAGCATTTGCACTTGAATTTACTTTAAGATATTTTCCGGCGGCACTTGTAAAGTTAGCAGGAGTATCTGATAGTCCAGCAAAAGTACTGCTACCGCCTCCACCGCCTGATTGTGCTACCCAGGCATAGTCTGAACCATTCCAACTTAATACATATCCGCTTGTTGGATTACTTTGGTTAAGGTGTGTATCTACATCTGCATTAGTATAGTTGCCTGTTACTAATAATGATGTTAAATCTACATTACCTGTTTGTCCTGTTAGGCTAATAACGTTGCCGCTTATTGTTAAGTCTTGGCTATCTGATCCACCACTACTTATTGCTGAATCTACTTCTGCTTTTGTATAACTGTCTGCCGCCAATCTATAGTTAGCCGCAGGTTGTGATCCTAAGTTTGTGGCATTTACTGCCAGGTCAGCCGTACCTCTAAAGTATGTGCTGAATATTTCATTGTATTTGTTTGAATTATTACCTAAGTCATATGTATTATCTAATGCTGGAGCATTGTTACCTGTGGTAACCATAGCCTGTGCCACGTGAGCATTAAATGTTGTATTATCTGTTTTAACTGATATATCTTGCTGATTAGCAAAACTTAATACGTTTGAACCGTTTGTTACTAGTATTTGATTAGCAGTACCATCTGCCGTTGGCATTGTAACACCAGCAAATGTTAAGTTTGTTGTAACTAAATTATTACTTGTTACTAATCCATTTGCTACAGTAACATTATTACCAGCACCTATGAAACTAAATGTAGTGCCATCAAATGTTATGCCATCTGATCCACTGAATACATTACCGTTAGCATCTGCAACAACCACTGTGTTTGCATTTGCACTACCTAATGAAATAGCACCTGATCCAACTACTGCGTCAATGGTAAGGACATTATCTGCTAATGAAATTGTAGCATTTGCTCCTGCTTGTAGTTTGTAAAATTCTAAGTATTGGCTATCATTTTGCTTGTATATTCCAACACCTGAAGTACCTACGTTTCTACCCTGACCAGTTATATTGGCATTGGCACTTGCCGCCGCTGTTTCATTTTTAAATGAACCTGTCGTGGCATCATATACAAGTATCTGATTGTCTGTTAGGTCGGCTAAATTAAATACTATACTGTCTCTTGATCCAATTGGCATACGTTATTCCTGCTAGTTTATAGCAGTATTTATCACTTTTATCTGTTTTTTGGCTTTATGCAGACATGCGGATGTAAGCAATACTGCCGTAATCCGATTGATATGTAGTACCGTCACCTAAATAACTACGATCCATTTTCACTCTTAGGTAAGTGAAGTTGCCTTCAATGTTGTATGCTTCTGTTCCTGTGAAGCCATCTGTACCAGTTGTTGGAAAAGTTTTAAAGCCTCCAGCAGAAACAGATTGTCCTCCTGGTATTTGAATTGGAAAGAAGTCTGCGTCTGTAGGTGTTAGAGATAATGTTGCTTGTATTGTAACTCTACCTTTGAAAGCGGCATACTGTATTGCGATAGTGTGCATACCATCTGAGTAGCCGTAATAAGCATCACCTTCTACATTACTTGTAGTAAGATTCATATTAGTTCCTGTGGAACTTTGCACTAAAACTGATTTTCTATTAATGGTCATACTTGTATTTATCGCTTTTACAGATTTTCTACGACAATTACTCTTACGATATTTTGTATAACATTACCTTTTTGCAGTTTCATAAAGAACTGTACATCTTCAATATCTTTTTCCATTAAGTATGTTAGTCTTTGATTTGTTTTGCTGTCTGCAACACTCATAACATTGTTGCCTAAGTCTTTAAAATATTCTTCAAACCTTTGCCTTCCCATGGGCCATGAAGTTGATCCTGTAACATTAATATTACTAGCACCATACATGTTTGCAACTTGGGGCCAATCCCAAACAATCTTTGTGTCAAACTGGTCGAAATATAAATTTTTTCTAATTTCCCATTGCTCTAATGCCCACTTGTTTGATTTATTAACTGTTCGTAATGCATCACAATGTTTCTTACTAATTGGAGCCATTATTAAATTAACTTCTTCTTTAAAGATATACATGAACTCTTCAAATGCATCTAGAGTTTTAAAGTAAACATGTCTAGAATAATTACTTACTAGTTTCATATGTTTCCTTCGGAAGTCATCTGTAACATATCTAACAATAGATGCAGAAGTTTCAAAGTCATAATTTATAGCATTTTGTTTTAGTCTAACTTTATAAGGATACTTACTATAGTAAACCTTATCAGATCCTTTTATTGCTATATCGCTATACTTCTTTAGGTCTATTGGTTTCAATGTTTATTTCTCCATCAACATACTTGACAGTAATAATAAGATTCTTTAAATCTTCAAATAATATCTTTTTACTTAAAGGTTTTTTAAGTTCATTTTCAAACAAACGTTTTAAAGGTCTAGCACCCATTGTAGGCTCATATCCTTCTTCAACAAAATATTCAACAGCAGACTTATCTAATTCAACTGCAAGGTTTTTGTCTTTAAGTTGTGCATTGATTTCATCTTCTAAACGTTTTACAATTTTTTCTACTACTACTGTATCTAGTTTATTGAATCTAATTACTGCATCTATCCTGTTTCTAAATTCTGGTGTAAAGAAACTCTTAACTGCTTTAACATCTGTATCTACTTTAGTATTTTTACCAAAACCAATCTTAAGTTTTTCAGCATCAGCGGCACCTAAGTTACTTGTCATTAGCAATACAACATTAGTAAAGTCTGTTGTTTTGCCTGTGGCACCTGTTAGTCTACCATCATCCATAACTTGCAAGAGTATTTGTAATACTTCTGGTGCGGCTTTTTCTACTTCATCTAATAGTAATACACAATTAGGATTGTCTTCTACAGAAGTAAGTAATTGTCCTTGCCCCATCTTACCTTCTGCATGTCCTACATATCCTGGAGGAGCACCAATAAGTTTACTAACACTATGTCTTTCCTGATACTCTGACATATCAAATCTTATTAGTTTGCTTTCTAATGCTGTTGCTAATTGTTTTGCACTTTCAGTTTTACCTGTACCAGTTGGTCCTACTAATAAGAAAGAGCCAATTGGTTTATTCTCTTCTCGCAATCCAGATTTTGCAACCAATATGCTTTCAACAATACTATCAATAGCATCATCTTGTCCAAATACTTTTGTTTTAATTCTTTTATCTAAACTTTTATATCCTTCTGTGCTGTCAACATCTATAACATCTTTACCAATGTTACTCATTTTACTAATAACATGAAGTACATCATCTTGTAATACTTCTTCTTCGCCTCTTAATTTTGTCCTAGCACCTGCAGAATCTATGATGTCAACTGCTTTATCTGGAAAGTATTTGTTTTTAATATATCTATCTGCTAAGTCTACAGCCTTCTCAACCATCTCATCTGTATATTTCACTTTATGGAAATCTTCAAAGTAAGGTTTTAATCCTATAGCAATTTTAATTGTATCTTCAACATTTGTAGGCTCGATGTCTATACGTTGAAATCTACGCATTAATGCTTTGTCTTTTTCAAAGTGTGTGCTATATTCATCATTAGTAGTAGCACCCATAGTTAGTAGTTTACCTCTACCCAAAATAGGCTTCATTAAGTTTGCTATATCTACATTACTACTACCAGCACTACCGGCACCCATTATCATATGTATTTCATCAATAAACAGTATAACGTTTTTATTCTTTTCTAAGTTATCTAATACAATCTTAATACGTTCTTCAAAGTCTCCTCTGTATCTAGTACCAGCAAGTAAGGCACCTATATCTAAACTGAATACTGTTTTCTCTTTGAGTGCATTTGGTACTTGTCCTTCAACAATCTTTAATGCTAGTCCTTCAGCAATAGCAGTTTTACCTGTGCCTGGTTCTCCAATTAGTAATGGATTATTTTTCTTACGTCTTGCAAGAATATGTACTAGGTCATCTACTTCTTCCATACGACCTATTAAAGGATCTATCTCACTTTGACTTGCTTTCTCATTCAAGTTAATTAAAAACTCTTCTGCATCTTTCATTGCATCTGATGTAGACTGATGTTTAGTTAAGTATTCAATTAGTTTTAATCTTGATACACCATTTAATTCTAAGAGATATCTAGCATGTGTATTATCTTCAGACAATATACTTACTAATAAATCCATTGGATTTACACTTTCTCTACTACTAAAAATTACTTGTGCAAATGCTCTTTGCAATACTCTTTCAATGCTTACAGTTTTTTTAGGTCTGCCATCAAACGGATTCTCTCCTTTTAATCCATTGAACTCTTCATCTTGTAAATAATTCTCAAGGTCAGATAATGCAGTTTCCCAATCACAATCTATTTCATCTAAAACATTTGTAATATTATCATCTTCTAACAAACATAAAGTTAAATGTTCTAAGGTAACATACTCATGATGATTATCAGATGCATAGTTTACTGCACACGATATTACGTTATCTATATTACTTCCGCTCATACTCTTATTTACAACTCCTCGTCAATAAATTGTGTTAATTTTCGTAACTGTTCATCAGACAAATTTGGTGTAGTTACATGTACTATAACAATTAGGTCTCCAACCCGCCCTGTTTGGGGATTTGGCATGCCTTTGCCTTGCATTTTTAATCTACTATCTGGTGCCGTATTTTTTGGCACTTTAACTTCAAACTGTTTATTATCTAAGTGATAAAATTTAACAACTGCACCTGTTAATGCTTCTAAATAATCTACTTGGCATCTAATATATAAATTGTCGCCTTGTCTATCCCATTCATGTGGCATACTAACAAACAGTCTACAAATTAAATCTCCTGGAGGCAATGTAGGTTCTTGTTGTGGACCTTTGCTTCGCATTACAAATTTCGCACCATGCTGTGATCCTGCAGGTATAGTTAATTTATATTTTGCATAACCAACATCAATTGTTTTTTGTGTGCCTACATAAACTTCATCTAAGTTTACATGCACATCGCATACTGCATCTGGGTTTCTTGTTGGTCTTCTTTGTTGTGCAAATCCTCCACCAAATATATCACTAAATATATCTCCGAAAGGGCTACCTTGTCCAAAAGGATCGCCACCTTGGAAAGGACTTGGGTTATCGTATTGTTGTCTTTTCTGAGGATCGCTTAATACTTCGTATGCTTGTTGTAGTTCTTTAAACTTTTCTGCATCGCCGCCTTTGTCAGGATGATGTTTACTCGCAAGTTTACGAAAGGCTGTTTTAATTTCCTTAGTATCTGACTGGGGAGATACCCCTAAGGTTTGATAGTGATCCATGACTTAATTATACACTTCTTAATAAGGAAAGTCAAGGACAAACTTACGAGAGATTTTCTACTAAATCAATAATATCCTGAACAGTTTGTATGTTATCAATTTCATCATCTGATACTTCTATATCAAATTCTTGTTCTAGTTCTAAAACTATTTGAACACTATCTAAACTATCAAAGTTTAAATCATTAACAACATGAGACTCTGGTGTGATGTTTGATACATCAAGTCTTAGTTCTTCTGATATAATATCTTTTATTCTATCTAAATTACTCATCGTTTTCTTCGTTTTTACCACCTATGTTAGGAATTAACTTTTTAATACTAAAGCCACTTTCCTGTGGTTGCACTTCTGCTTCAGCATTTTCTTTAATTTCTTCTTGCTGTTGCTCTTGTCTTTCTTTGTTCTCTTCTAGCCAACCGTCTACTCCTTTAGGAGCAGTTGCCTCTCTATAGTAATAGATAATATCTTTTTGTTGTCCAATGTATCTTTTGATTTCTTGTAAGTTAGCAGACATTTTTTCATAGCCTACTGGAGTGACTGCAAATATAACAAACTCGCCATCTAGCAATAATTCTACTTCTGCTATTTTTTGTTGTAAATTACCACAAACTTGTATTACACCATTGCCATCTGTAAGTTGTTCTAGTTCTATTCTATTACCTTCTGCATCTCTTTGGACACGTCTAGCACTAGTTCCATCTTCTTTTACATATTGTTCATACGCAAATCTTTCTGTAGTATAATACCACTTACCTTGTGATAATGTCTTTTTACCTGTTGCAGGTTTACATGGAGTGTTAGTAATAACTTTCCATTCTACATCATTTAATTGAATCTCTTTGGGTAAAGGTGGTGCGTATATTTCTACCTCTACAGTTTCAGTAATAACTTTAACTGGTGGTAAAGGTGTATATCCTGTTGTAGCACATGATGTCATAATAAATGCTAGTGCTATAATGGAAAATGTTTGTAATGTTCTTCTGTTTAAAATATCCATGTTAATAATAGTGTCAGGACTACTCCTTTTAAAAAGGCTATCCATAAGTATGTGTAATCGTTTATATTGTATTTGTCTTGTAAATCTTCGACATAGTCTCTATGCCAATCTACGAAAGTTTTAATCCACCCCATTGTTTCTCTCCACTTCGTTTAAGTTGGCAACCTCTTTACTATCTTCTTCTACTGCTCTGAATACTTCTCTTGTTTTATCATTTGCTCTTTGTTCAATCATTCCAGGTCTTAATCTAGATAATTTAGTAAAGTTATGGTCTTTAAAAATTTGTTGAGCCTCGTTGGCTTGTCTTTCCCACTCATTGGATTTAACTGTTAAATCTCCAATTTGTGCTATTTGTCTACTATTGCTTTCTTCTAAACTTGCAATAGTCTTTTCGTTAATCTCTGCCGCACTTTGTAATGCAACATTTTGTTGGTTAAGCACATCTATTTGTCGTTGCTGTTGCTCTACTGTTTTGTTTAAACCACCAACAATAAAACTATGGGCACCCCAGGCAAATAGTAATGCTATGCCTACAAATGGTAATGAACGTATAAAACTTAACATGGTTTAGCAATCAACACTTGGTCAGTTGCAGGATTATGAAAAACAATATGTTTGCTGATTGGGATAATGTTTAAGTTACCTCTCATGCTTTCTAATTGTTTTACTAATGACTTATCCCAATCGTAATCAATTGCCGCTTCGGATATGCCTGCTTCTTCTAGTGTTACCTTTCCTTCTCCAAATTGTATAAACTCTAATTGTACTTTGTACTTATAGTCTTTTAAACTTAGAATATTATTTTCTAGGACAGCATCTCCAACATTACTGTTGTTTATGATAAAGTCTTCAATCTCTGTGAGTTTGTCTTTTTCAATTTGTGCTTGATAATCTTCTTTGGTTATGTAGGATTCAGGTGATTGCTTTATAATTGTTTCAAGTACAGGATCTGATAAGTCTATTTCTGAATCTGATAACAATGGTTTAACTTTCCAATCTAAGTCTTTTGAAATATTGACTACATCTTTTGCCAATTCTCTAAGTCCTTCTACTAGACCATCCTTTCTATCTACTTCTACAAATACCATATAAAGATTATCTTCATTTGGGTTTGGTGTTACTTCAACATCTCTGTGTTCGTAAACACTTTTAGCAATAAATCTTGCTAAATCGTTTCCTGCTTCTTGTTCTGTGACATAGAAACCTATAACTGCTACATCTTCCTTCTCACCTGTTTTAGGTTCAAATTCATCTACACTAATTTTACTAGTTACAACTCCGGCTAAATCGCCATGTCTTAAATTTTCATTTATCATATTATTGGATCCTCTGCTCCTGGCACCGCCATATTAGGATCAGGATTAATATTTGGTTGTTCTAATGATTGCTCTTGGGCACTTTGCATTGCTTCTAAATCAACGTAACTATCTTCTGCCGCTTCAATCTGTTCTCTACTAAACTCATCTACATACCTTCTTGGCATTTTAATCTCTACTATCCAAATAGGGTTCTCTTGTTTCTTAGCAACTCGCCTTGGTGTCATTCCCCTTTGAATTACTTCTGTGTCTTCTACACTTTTAATACGTCTTGATGTAATTAAACTGTCTTTGTACATTTTTGCTTCACAGTCGTTTTCTTTTAATCTTAGAATACCTTCTGGATCTGGCATATCTTTATGCCTGTACATAAGTGCAACTTCTATAAAGTATCTGCTTAATTTTGGTCCTGCAATAACTTCGCCTTTGTCCCAATTCTTATAAGCATATAAATCAAAGTTGTCTACAACACCTTCGAACTCTAAAAGCATGTCCAAAAGAGTATTAGTCTCTGATATTTTCTTTACGTTATCGTTGATAATTTTAATAGTTTGCATGTTATATCTTCCTAATTACATGTATTTATGCAAATAGCATTCTTATTGGACATTTTTTAAAACAGGTGTTTAATGGTTTTCAGTCGATGCTAAATATTTTATGTATTATGATAGTCAACCATAACAAAAGTTGCAAGACAAACATACATAACGACCAACCTACCGTGATGGAATATTCCATGCACGGTTTTTTTATGGCTCAACATAGGAGAGTAACATGTCCAGAAGAAAACGTAAAGAACGTCAATTTAAAACCAGATTTAAGGAGAACAGACATTTGAAGATAATTTCAGGCGGTCAAGTCGAGACAATAACACGACAAAAAAAAGTAAACATAGTTCCTAGAAACTTTAAACAAGACGACTTATTAGGATTATTATCCGACACCACTAAACCCATAGTATTTGCTACAGGACCTGCAGGAACAGGTAAAACACTTGTGAGTACGTTATATGCTATTAAACAATTTAGAGAAGGTAAAGTAGATAAAATTATTATAACTAGACCAGCAGTAAGTGTTGATGAGCAACATGGATTTTTACCAGGTACATTAGTGGAAAAAATGGCTCCATGGACAAGACCCATTATGGATATATTCGAAGAATTTTATCATCCAAAGGAAATAGAATATCTTGTAGAAGAAAACAAGATTGAAATTGCACCTTTGGCTTATATGAGAGGTAGAACATTTAAGAATGCTGTCATACTTGCAGATGAAATGCAGAATGCTACCCAAGAACAAATGAAAATGCTATTAACAAGAATAGGAGATGGTTCTAAGTTAATTGTTAATGGTGATTTGAATCAACATGATAGAGGATATGATTCAAATGGATTAAAGAACTTTTTAGAGATGCTTAAAGCAAGAAACTCTATGATGATAGGATTAATTGAATTTGATGAACGTCAAATTGAAAGACATCCGGCAGTTAGTGAGGTACTTAAGATTTATCAATCTTAGTTTGTAACTCATCTAATATGTTCTGACATAAATTTCCGAATTGAGAGTCTTGTATATCGTATAAGTCTCTCATTCGGTCCACAGCACTTTGTACTGCTCTTAATGGATCTGGGTTACCACCCGCAATATGTTTCCAAACAAACCCACCAGGTTTAAATTCTGGTTCTTTTAATATCTCTTCAATCATTGTTGTAGAACAGAAGCCATGTAATGTACATCATCACCTTGTGCTATTAATGGTGTGATTTCTAAATTGACTCCTTCTATTGCTTCTACAATTTGTGGTGTATTATAATCTACTGTAATCAATCTACCACCTTTTGCTAACAATGTGGTAAGGTTTAAGAATCCTTTATTAAGCATTGTTTGATAAGCATCATCAGGCATGTCTCCAGCATGTGGAACAGTGAATGGTAAACTACAAAAAATTAAGTCTGTTGTATGCTGTAAATCATCCCAACCCTCTTCATCCAATACATTATGTCTAACCAATATGTTATTGTAATCAGAATAGTAATCCCAATTGGCTTGAAATATTTGTTGGTCAAAATCTTCAATTATGGTAACTTTTTTACCTTGTTCTAAATATTTTTCTGCAAGAGCACCATTGCCTCTACCAAACTCTACAAGAGTGATGTCTTCGCAACCCTCCATATAGATGTCTAAAACATTGATTACTGCTGAATCATAAGAATCTATTAGCATACTTTTGTCCTCATTTATAATACTATTTAACTTAAACACTTGTATATCTTTTGTATAATTGGTTTAAATAATAGTGCGGTTTGTAAAAACAAATCGTTTTAAGGGAGAATAAATGGATATACTTAAAAAAGTTAGCCTTTGGGCAAACAGTTTGACACAAACAGGTTTATCTATTCTAGCACTAGGAGTAGTACTTGAAGTACTATTCAATGGAGCCGGCATACCATTCTGGCCCAACATTAGTGTAGTCGAAAATATAATGAGCATACTTAAAGGACTTTCCGCAGAAGGATTGCTAGGTCTAGTAGGTGTGGCAGTATTATATCATCTCTTTACCCGTAAGTAGGTGAAGTAGATAACAGTACTTGAAAGGACCTTCGGGTCCTTTCATTTTAACAGTAAACTACAACACAGACTTCCTTAAAAAGATAACTAAATGCTTATGGGAGAAATATGTCTAAACATAAACGCAAGGTAAGTGCCTACAAAACATTTACATGGAGGATAGTTGCCTCCACAGATACATTCTTAATAGGATGGTTAATATCTGGAAGTCCTACAATTGGTGTTAGTATTGCTAGTATAGAAATAGTTACAAAATTAGTTTTATATTATTGGCATGAACGTATTTGGGAAAACAACGCCAAGCGAATCTAATCATCACCTAATATATCATTAAATATGTTTCGGAAATCCTGTGCTGTAAAAGGCACAGGGTGACTGATGTAAGCACTATCTAATATTGCTTGTTCAATAAATTGTTCTTGATGTTGGTCTATGTACCTTGACATCAATTCCCATTCCAATATATAATGTCTATATACACTCATTACTGCTTCAACATCTACATGTCTATAAACACTATTGTCTTTTATCATTGTTTCATATATTACATAAGGAGCAAATAAACAATTAAGTTCTCCATGAGATAAATCTGTGTTGTTTGCAATAGCATAAGTTATTGTATGTATATGTCCTAACCCACAATCCATTGCTTTACTACCTAATAGTCCAGCAATAGCCATATCTTCTCTCCAAGTATAATCTATTGTATTATGCACTGGTAAATGTTTTAAACATAAGTTAAGTCCAAGTAATGCACTTCCTTCTGCTATAGGGTTCTTTATACTGCTTACAGCACCTTCTAAGCAATGAGTCATGGCGTCTAGTGCCACAACCTCACTTACTTTTTGTGGTAATGTTAATGCTAATGTAGGATCTATAATTATAACATCTGGTTGCACACCTACGTCATATACACTTTTCTTAGTGTGGTCTGGTCTAACAATCATAAAACCTTTTGTTAATTCTGTACCAGCATAAGTTGTAGGTACAAGTATTAAATTAGGTCTAGCCTCTAATTGGTCATACACTATTGCTTTACATAAATCAATTACACTACCACCACCAATACCTATTATAGTATCTGCTTTGGTACTAATATATTTTGTGATGCCTTTTGTTACACCTAGTTCGTCTGGGTCTGTAAAACTATCTTGCCAAACAGTGACGTGTTCAAATCTAGCATTTTCTAATGTGTTAGTTACTTTGTCATAATCAACACCTGAACTTGCTATAACTAATACACGTTTTACATTAAGTTCGTCTTTGAGGTCTTTAAGAAATATACTGAACGCATCTTTCTCTATAATGATATCTACATTTTGTTCTTTAAATCTAGCCATTCTTTTGTAATGCTATCATGAAGTGGTCTTCTTCAAGATCCGGTCTGTCATAGTTTGTGTTATAGTATTTTTCTGAATTACAGTCTTTTGCTTTTATCCAAGCATCTGTACTACGTTTTATATTTGCTTTGTTGTAATCTGGAATAATCATAACACCGTCTTCTTGTAATGCCCACCACCATAATTTTATTGTTTCTGATACAACCATCTCTACTGTATTTGGACTTTGTGGTAAACTCCATGGTAAATTTACATAAACTAAATCATATGGTCCATTCTCTTCTATCTTTTTTTGGTCAACTTCTAAAGGACTTGTACTATTAAATACAACGTTGTCTACTTTTCTGTATTCTAATTGTTCTTGTATTTCCTTTTTATGTTCCGCACCACGTGGGTGTAAGTCAAACACATCATGCAAATGTATTGTTACATCTGTCATTTGTCTTACTTTATCAACTGTACTGCTTTTGGTGAGCATAAATTCATTGAGTAATATTTGGGTTTCACTCAATTGTGCATAATTTTTAAGAACCATAAAGTGGTCCTTTTCTAAATCCTTATTTAGATCCTGCTCTTTTATCAAATGCATTTTAATACTTTTTAATTATGTGGAAGTCAAAAGGCTTTGTTGTTTTTATTTCTATAGGATTATCATCTATGTCAACACCTATAATATGTGTCTGTGTTTTCTTTGATAAACTTTTTAAATTAAAAACCTTTTTACTCTTAGTTGTAGTTTGAGTATTGTCTTCTAAATTTGTTACAGTCTGGTCATCAAACCAAACAGTAAGTTCATAATGCTCTACCCATAACCCATGCCACCATTCTTTTATACTATCTAGCATGTAGTTCTCTCTCCTTATATACTATTCATTTCCAGTTCAACAAGTGTAGCCGCTAAATTAATTTCTGGATCTGCTACTGCCACACCCTTAGCAATACCATTTCTGATAATAACTATTGCTTGGTCTTGCTTTTGTTCTGTGTCTCCCCACAGATTGAGATTTCTGTACATAAATTTGTACACCTCTTCATACTCTTCAGGTCTTGCCTGACTTACTATCATTGTTCTTGCTTCTTTGTATTTACCTGCTTTAAACAACTCAATTGCTGTCAGCATCCAATCTGATGTGTTGCCGTCACCTTCTTGTGGTTTTTGCAATACATTATCAACTACGTTTTGTTGTGTTAAATTAATAGACTTACGCAAGTCTGGATATGTTGCTTGTACATAAGTGTCTAGTGTTTCTAAATCTACTTCTACACCTTCTTCAATACAAATTGTTGCTATACGAGCCGTGAACTCTTTTATGTCTAATTTCTCTATATGAAATCCTTGGCATCTACTATGTAGTGCTGGAATGATTCTTTGTGGGTAGTTACAAGTTAAAATAAATCTGCAACTTGTATGATATGTTTCCATAACACCACGTAAAGCCGCCTGTCCATTAGGAGTAATGTAGTCTGCCTCATCTAGTAATACATATTTCATATCACCAAAAGGCATTGTGCTACTAAAGTTTGTAATCTTACTTCTAATTGTGTCTACACTATTTTCGTTAGATGCATTTATTTCCAATATGTCCATATTGTCAACATCTAATTCTTGCAATAGCACTTTTGCAAGTGTTGTCTTTCCTGTGCCTGGTGCTCCACTGAATAATAAGTGTGGTAATGCACCGTCTTCTTTCCAGCCAGTTACTTGCTTTCTTTGGTTATCATCTCTAAAAACATAAGTGTCTATGCTATTAGGACGATATTTTTCTACCCACAAATCTCTCATACGTTAATACCTATTATGTACATGGATATGCCTATACCAATTAGCATTAATACTTGTATCACTGACATAATAGCCACTTGTTTCATTGGGTGAACTTTGTCAATAGAACCTAATTGTTCAGCCTGTTCGGCTTTTATTTTTGCATACTCCTTCATAATTTTAGTTCCTAGGTAAAATAGTTATCGATTCAATATCGTCGTATCCACCATTAGTGGTAAACTTTCTTGTTATTGTTGTACGTTTTGTACCCATATCTACATTCTCATAGGATACGAACTCTTGTTGTACAAGTCCTTCCCTTGGTTGTTCAAAAATCATATCATTCTTATACTCTGACACTACTCTTGCTCCTTTAGTGAATGTTGCTGTTGTGTTAAATTCTTTGCTCATATACTGTCTCCATTTTGTAACACTCTTATTATACACTTTAGTAAAGCAGAAGTCAAGCACTATTATGATAAATAATGTGTATAAACTTGTAGGAGTATTCAGTGGCAAACGAATATAGATTTGGTCAAAAAGGTGTATCAACCGACATTCAATTTGGAAAAAGAGGGCCAAGATTAGTAGCAAATGCAACAACATCAGCATTACAAGTAACAGCGGCGGATGGAACAACATTAAGTAATGTTAGAGTTGCCAATGCTGTTATAGATAGTGATGCAGTTAATAAGGCTCAACTGGATGCCGAAGTATCTAATATATCCACAAATGCTTATAATATTACACTAGGATCTGGTGGAGATGGTAGTTTTAGTAGTCCAGGTAGTGTAACAAGTTTAACAGGTTCAACTACAGTTTCAGAAGCAATAGATAGATTAAATGAAGTAACTGAGAACATCAGAAACAACACTTATGTTAAAAGTGTTGATGCCACAACTGATGTTAGTTCAGGTGGTAATCCACTTACAGTTACATTAACAATTAGTGTAGTAGGTAATGCAAACCAATATGATATAGATTGGGGAGATGGCAGTTCAGACAATGCTACTTCAGATAGTACTCCAAGTCATACCTATACAGATAATAGTAATTCACCATATGACGTTGTAATTATAGCAAGAAATACAAGTGGTAGTGGAGAAGGCAGTTCAGCAACTGTAACTAAAACTAATTTAATTACATTATATACAGCAACTCCAGTCGCAAACTTTGGTTTGTTTGCCGCAAGTTCGGGTGGTAGTGAATTAACTGGCAATAGTAGAGAAATGAATGCTGGTGAAACAATGTATTTAGAAAATACAACAACAAATTCAAGTTCAGCAACATGTACATATCAAATTAACTGGGGCGATGGAAGTTCAAATACTTCTGTAGCATCAGGTGGTACTGGTGATGTTGGACAAGCAAGAGCAAGTCATACTTATACAGCAGACAGTGGTAGTTCTACATACACTATCACAATGCAACAGACTGCTCACAGTACAGCAGACCCAGGTGAGGTTGGCAGTACAACAACAGAAATATTAAAAGTTTATAACGGTAGTATAGCCGCACCAAGTGGATTGAGTAGTAAAACATTAACATTTGGTGAAAGTAGTTCAGGATCAAGTCCTTACTTAGCACATGGTTATACAGACAATAGCACAGAAGATGCTGTTACAGTAGGACAAAGTGTAACAAGAATAACAAATTCAAGTGCTGGATCTACTACAGACTCTAGCACATTAAGTAGTTTTTCAAGTGATGGAGACGCAGGAACATTATCAGCAATAGTAGATGGATCGGCAGATGGTGCCATAACATTTAGTAATGCAGATGATAGTGGTACATCTAGTGGACTAACAATTACAGAAGAAAGTGATTATCAATTTTTAAGTACGGCAGGTAGCAGTACTTCATTTACAAGTTCAATATATAGTCCAGGACTACATCAAGGTTTTAAAGCAAAGGTCAGCAAGTCAACTGCAGGTTTGGCAGTTGGTTCTCACTCATACAAATTAAGTCATAGCACAACTGGTAATACAAACATTTTAAGTTTTGTAAAAGATGATGTAACATCTAGTCCAACAACTGTTATGGGAAGTGCAACACTTACACAGGCAAGTGCTGGTACATTAAAATATATTTCAGGTGTTCCTTATTACACAAATGATGCTACATTAACTTTAGCAGGTGTAACAATTTATGATTGGATAGGACAATGTTATGCTTCAACAAGTACACCTTTCACAGTTACAAATGGTACTAATCAAGAAAGTACAAGTGGTAGTACAGTTGGTACTCAATACTATACTTACGCAAACATAGATGGTTCTACTACATTTTTAAACAGTGGTACACCTAAAGCAAATACTGGTGTTAATAGTGGTAGTCCATATGCAATTGGTGACCTAACAGTTAATGTTAATGGTGGTGGTATAGGTATAGAACAAATTAAAGCAAGAACATTTAGTGTAAATGGCAATGGCTCTTACGCAGAACTTTCAGGAAAATATGTACAAGCATTTAATGGTAGCACAGGTATTGATGAAGAAGCAATAACAGTATCAGACAGTTTAGGTGCTGGATTTGATGATGACGGAAAAAGACTTACAGGATTTAGTGCCGCTTCAGATACTCCTGCATTTGGATCTGGTGTGAATAACTATACAGCAAATGTATGGACAGGTTCACAAACAATAGCAGGTACACAAGAAGCAGTAACACGTTGGGGAGAAATAAAACACTTCACTACAGATTTAAGTGGTAGTGCTTACTTACCAACTGGTCCAGACTTAAACACTGGCAGAAGTGGAGCACAATACTTTACTTTTGCATTTAGAAGAACAACAATGGCTAACTTTACAGTTAGACTTTCAGGTAAAGTAAGTGGCTTTTTTGTAGCCGCTCCTGGTACAGGCATAGATAGTGCAAGTGGACTTAACGGTTGGATAGACGCAGGAACAACATACGGTGGTGCTGGTACTCCAGGTAGTGATACCGGTAATGGTGGTAATGGTTCAAATGGTTGTGCATTTACATCTGGAGACAGAATTATAGATGGAACAACATACAGTAATAATACATTTACATTAACGTTAGGAGACCAAAATGCTTCTAACAGTACAGGTAATAATATACTTGTAAGAATTAAACTAGAGTCAGGCGATGAACTGACAGCATTGAGTATTGAATAATGGCAATATCAGATAGTCAAAAAATTGATTTACTTTGGAAAAAAGTTGGTTTCGGTAAAACGAAAACAGATACCAATGCAAATAAAAAAGCACCTAACGAACCAAATGCAAGTTCATTCATAATCAAAGATGCAGATATATGGAATCAGTCAGGAAGTATTCCAGGCACATTGCCAAGTGCAAATTCAAGTATAGCAAATGTTTATATAGATAGTGTTAGTGGTGCATTAGAAACTACAGAAGATGGTGCATCAAGTGATAATAGAACTTGGAAAACAGGCACTACTAATTGGATACCACCTTCATTTGGTGCAACATATCAGTTGAAAGTATATGCCGCACCTACTAGTACCAATAACCCACAAACAAATGGTACACAATTATTTGAAACAGGTTCAGGTAGTAATGACGAATGGTACTTTGATTATCAATCAGGTATCTTAAACTTTATTGGTAGTAACTTACCAAGTGCAATAGGCACAAGTAGTGGTAATGTAATTTATGTTGCAGGTGCAGTATATGTTGGTAACACAGGTGTTACTTCAACAGGTACTAACATGGTGTATCATACTTTTGCAAACCTTACAGCCTTGTTTGCCGCAACTACTATTGAAGCAGGAGACTTTGTTAAAGTCGATGATGGTGGAGATGGTGAATACAGATTATATATTGCTAATCAGGCTGACCCAGCCTCTGCAAGTCATCTTACACTAATTGGAACAGCCGATAGTGCCGTTACTGATGCTGGTACACTAACAACAACTATTACACATACAAGTGGTGCTAGTGTTGTTATAGGTAATATTAGTAGTGGTAAGAAAGTTCAAACAGTTACAGTTGATGTAACTACTGCATTTGATGGTAGTGCTCCAACACTTACAGTTGGTGATGCTGGTGATACAGATAGATTAATGACCAATGATTATATAGACTTAACTGACGTTGCTACATATGAAGTTACACCTAATTACACTTACAGCAATGCCGCTGATACAAGTGTATTAGTTTATTTTGATGCTGATAGTAGTTCGACTGGAACTGCCGTTGTTACGTTGACTTACGCCTAATTTTTATTAGACTTTCCGCTTTCTAAACCTATTCCACTAAGAATAAAAAAGCCACTAGCAAGTAACCACCAAGTATTTAATCCACCAAATATAACACCAGCAAGTATAATAATACCTGTTAGTCCCATAGTGGATATACCTGTTCTGTTATTTGTATCTGGAAACTTCATACTGCGTCTGGTTTCATAGAGGTTATGTTACCAATGTTTGTTGTGTTTTGTGTAGGATCTTCATCTGATATCATCATACATGCATCAGGATCTACTTTCCAAAGTTTTTTTCCTTCTTCAAGTCTATCATCTTTAACTGTGAATCCCTCTGTCCATCTGCCATACTCTACATATAGCCATTGTCCTGGTTTTACCCAATCAATATCTGGACCTACTTCAAATGCTTGGAACCAACGAGGTGCAATACCTTCGTCTGAACCTATTGTGGATTTAATTATAATACCTGCTTCAGTAGTTTTGTCTCCAAAGTCTCCCTCAATGCAGAGTATGTTGTCTTTGTATGCTCTAAGTGTCGCCATCTGCCCAATCGTCCTCATAAACTGGTACCATTTCAATATCACCGTTAGGTAATTCTACTTCTTTGTAACTTACTACTTTTCTTTGTTCTGGTGCTGGAGTTTCTACTGCATTCATAACACTTTGGTCTTGTTCAGTCTTTTGTGCTTCTGCTGTTTTAACTTCTGGTTGTGCATCTGTTTGGACTTGCTCTGGTTGGTCAGGGATAGGACCTTTTAAAGTAGTTTGTGCCGTGCTACTCAATGGGTTATCTTGATAATAAGCACGAACTCTATCCTCTGCCTTTTGGATAACTTCCCCATTAGGACCAAGAACATCACCTTGTGCATTTACATTCATGTTGCCTACTGCAGGTTCATCGCTATTTGCGGCAATAAGAGATTCCATATCAATAATTTTGCCTCTGTTTGATTTTCTATCTACCATGTTTTCCTCTACTTTAAAAACTCTTGTATGTCTAAATTAAATTTTAAACTATCTATTTTGTGTACGCCTAGTAAGTATAATACATAACTGGCAACACTACTGCCTCTTCCAACACCCCAAACGAGTTTATGTTTACGCATTGTTTCGATTATGTATATTAGTATCTGAATAACAGGAAATAAATTCCTTTCTTCAAACATAGTTAGTTCCATTTCTACTCTTCCTGTCTGGTCGGAATCACCGTGCTCAACTAACTGCCTAACATACTCCTTTACATCCAATGATTTGTAATGTTCTGGAATGTTATATGTATTTATACGGTCATAGTCTTCTTCACCTAAGATTTTTAGTAAATTTACGTCCAAATCTGTAGCAAACTGTTGAAACTTAATAATGTCTTCACTATTACCATATTCAGCATTACTCAGTTCAATGCCTTTATAAAGCATATCTATACCTGTGTTTTCATCGCTAACATGTCTATTAAATTTATCTAACATCTTTATATTATATAGTCTTTAGGGTTTTTGTCAAGAGTTTATTTAACAATTTTTGGAGTCCACTTAGTTTTTTTACGTCTATGTTCCTCTAAGTCTATAACTTCACCATTATCAATCATTCCTGTTTGGGCCATTTGACTTCTAACTTCATCTTCAATTGTTTGAAAATCTCTATCTAATAATTGTTGTTGGTCTTCTAATTGTTTTCTAACACTTTTTAATTCTTCATCATCTAATGCAAAATTATCATAAGTGCTAATGTCATTACGTTCCCACCAAGGTAATTCATATATGCTTCTTTCTCCCATAAACTCATCTTGATAAGGTAAAAAATCAGGTATCTCTCCATCTGTATCTTCGTAATCGTATGTTATATTTGTATCTGTATCAGTTACTTTAATGCTGTCTACTATAATATTATCTAGACTTATTGAATTAAATTTAGCAAATAAGCAGTTTGTAAAATATGTAATATTAACTTCTGGTGTAATTAAAAATACATTGTCTGTAGTAGCAAAATGACTTTCTACGCATCTAACAGAATGTTGGTCATACCATATGCAATCGTTTATATAATATGCTAACATGTGTCTAATACGTTGATAACTTATATTTTGATTTACACTTAAACTTTCTATATCTTTAGTATCATCATCATAAGAAGCATACATGCTCCAACATATTCTATACCTGTTAGGCTTAACTGCTTCTATTTCTTTACTATCCTTATTACCAAACACAGATAAAGTGTTTACAAACATGTCTGAACTTAATTTAACTTTTTTTGCCATCTTTTTTCTTATATGAATCTGCTACTGCCTTAAGGAATAACTCTTTGTCATCCATGTAGTTAGGAGTATAGTTGACAGATTCAATCTCCCCTATGTCTAATACTTGTTCTGGTTCTTTAATTTTTTCTTTATTTGCTTGAATATACATACGTTCATTATATTCTCTTTGACATGATTCACGTAGGTCTAATATGTATTGATATAATGGACTACTACCATTCATTTTATACAACTGTTTAGTGTACTTCTGATTTTCTTTCAGAAGGTCTTCTGTTGTATATGTTGTAAAATCTACGAATGGGTTCATACTGATAATTTAAACAGAAATGCAAATTGTTCATCTTTGAAACGTACAACGTTTCCTTTTATTTGATAATCTATCATTTCTTGTAATCCGTGTTTGTCTGTAAAATCTTTAGCAGTTGCTTTAATGTCCAAGTATTCTAATTCAAGTTTATATCGTTGAATTCCTTTTTGTAATTTATTAGGCATAACAACTTGGTTTTTCTCCCATTGGTCCCATAGGTTACCAAAATGTTTTGCTCTAGTTTGCAAATCAACATCAGAAGTGCCAAACACTTTTTCTAATTGTTCGTCTGATAAAAGTTGATTCACTTTAAAAATCTCCTTATAATTGCTCAATATTAGATAATGGTTCATTTTCAAAATATTTAATTGATTCCTCGTTTAGTCCATTATGGTTATATCTTTCACTAATTATAATATCTATATTTGGTAAAGCATTAGGATAGTTTTTCTCTAAAACATAACTCTTTTCTTTACCTGCTAAATTTAATCCCCAACCATTTGTTACATGCTTAGGTGGTAAGTTCTTATTATTCTTATATATGTCTGATATGATTTCTTGTTGCTGTTTACTGATTGCAGGACTCTCAAATCCTTTAGCAGTAAGTAAAGCAGTAAGATCCACAATGTTATCTGTTTTTATAACTAATGTGTCCATACCAAATAAATCATTATTTACATTCCACATGATATTAAATCTATTGTGTTCACATACAGAAGTAATGTAGTCAGGACTTTTCCTAACTACTCTAAACTTTAATCCATCATTTATGTTATTTACAATATTAATATTATTGCAATTAAACACAACACCAGCAAAATAATCTAAAGGACTTTCTACTCCTGCTGTTCCTACTGTTGTAAAATGATTATCGTAGTTTGATTTAAACTGTTCTATTGGATATGTATATAAATTTACATCTTGTATTTTTGCTACATTGAATCCTGTAGTTTCACAATAAACACTACCATCTACTGTGTCTGCACTATTAAATCCTATACCACTTAACCCTGTAGGAATATTTAAACTGTTTAAAAGTATAACACATTTATTAGCCGCCCACATACTAGCCTTGCCATTTTTACTTACACTTATTTGATTAAAACCTAATCCTTGCAGTGAAATAGAAATGTCTTCAGCATTATGGGTAGTTTCATTTACGTTGTACTCTATAAAATTGAGTTCAGCCATTGGTTAACCTTCTCCGGTATCGGCTGTATCGCACTCTCCACAACATTCTGGAGTGCCACAATTTTCGTGTTCTTTATCTTCTACCGTAAGATCCTCACCATAACGTCCACGTTCTCTATTACCGTCTCCGTTTAGTTCTGTTTGATCCTGTTGTATTGTCTTAAAATCCCTTTCCTTTTTAAGTTGTACTTTCTTCGGCTCCATCTTCATCCCTTTGATTAATTATTTCATCACCAAGACCCCACTCAAGGGCTTCTTGGGCTGTAAGGAAATTATCCCTATCCATTCCTTTTTCAAAATCTTCATATGTTTTACCGGCAGTATTATGATGTACATAAATTTCTGTTAGTTCTTTTTTCATACGAGCAATTTCATTAAATTGAATCTCTATATCAGATGCCATTCCTCTTGTACCACCACTGGGTTGATGTATCATTGTTCTACTTCTTGGAAGTAAGAACCTTTTGCCTTTAGCACCTGCCTGTGCAAGTAAACTACCCATTGATGCCGCTTGTCCCATTACGATTGTAGATACATCTGGTTTAATGTATTGCATTGTGTCATACATTGCCATGCCTGATGTTACTACACCACCCGGACTATTAATATAAAAATTAATATCTCCATCTGGATCTTCTGCTTCTAAGAAAAGTAACTGAGCACAAATACTATTTGATACTGCATCATTTACTTCACCATTAAGAAACACAATACGTTCTTTTAAAAGTCTACTGTAGATATCGTAACTACGTTCTCCAGCACTTGTTTTTTCTATTACATATGGTACAAAATTCATTTTATCCTCTTAACTGTATTTATCGTGTAGAAAGTTCTCTTAATCTAGTCATGAAACTATCTACCCCTTTTAAACGTTGAAATGTAACTTTATTAACATTTAAAAAATCATAGTCTTTCATGTCTATGTTTTGTATGTCTTCTAGTGTGTTTAACTTAGATGTTATCGCAGTTAATAGTCCTTTAACAAATGCACTATCACTATCAAACATAACTTTATCTTCCTGTAACATAACCCATACACGACTTTGACATCCATGCACAATATTGTCATCTATCCTAATGTCAGGATTAGATTCACCATCAGATAACTCTATGATTGCTTCATAGAAGTCCATCGATTCTAGGTCGTTTAAATAAGTTATATCCATTGTATAATTATATACTCAACTTTGTTTAAAGTCAATAGTATTTAACTATCTATGGTCTTTATAAGGATCACCTTTTGGCGCCTTTGGAGCACCTGTTTGGCTTTTCTTTTTCTTCTTCTTTTTCTTCTTTTTGCTTGAATAAGGTCTGCTACCGAATGGTACAAAATATCCTAATCCGGATATCCCTTTGCCTGTATCTGAGGATGAATCAGTAGAGGAGTCAGTGGAGGAACTATCACTAGCACCTGAATCTGCAGACCCACTGCCCTCTCCTGAACTTGATGTGCCAGTACCCGTTCCTGTACTACCACCTGATGAGGAAGATGCTCCACCGCCGGATCCTGCTCCAGCACCGCCACCGGCTCCTCCAGCACCGCCACCGGCTCCACCGCCACCGCCGCCGCCTCCGGCTTCAGCATCTAATCGTTTGTTACGTTTGATTGCTTCTAAAATTTCATCAAACTTCATTGTTCTTAAACTACAACGTATCCACTGTCTGATAATAGTGTTGATATTTCAGTTGCATCTGTAACTTGAACAATGCTATCACTGTTCCCATTATCTGCTTTAAAATAATCTCCACTTGCATCTACAAACCATGTTCTGTAGTCTGCACCAGAAACTGAATCATCATAATGAATTGCTGTGTATCCTGTAAAGTCGCCACCGCCTTCACCGCCTGCACTAGCACTACCTATTTCAGTTAATTCTGCCACCTTTGCATCTAATAGAGTATTAGCCGCAGTTTCATTTGACGCATCTGCCAAATACCACGCACTAGGATCTCCATCTGAGTTTGTGCCTTGTGTGAAATAACCTGCATAAGTTCCGCCTTCTGCAATTAGTTCTAAGTGGGCTCTAATTTTTTGTTCTTCTGCAAAACTTGCCATTTATTAGTCCTCTTCTTTCTTAACTAAAGTCCAGATACCATATGCTAAACCGACCCATGCCGCCATTTTAACAATGCCTCCGAACAAGATTATTGCTAGTGAGCCTGCAATGATAACACCGCCGTCCCAACTAGTTCTTTCTTTTATTCTTGCTTTTACATATTCTAACATAATGTTCTCCATTTGTTATAACTATTTATCGTCTTTAGCAATGACTCCAGCACGTTCCACGTAATGTGGCATGCCATGATCCGATACAAAATCAAAGAATTTGAACTGTTTTATAGCCGCCCAAATACCTCTCCATTGGTCTTTTACTCTTTGCCAATAAGTCATTTGTCTTATTTTACCATAGTGATTAATATACATTAATTTACCACCATGTACAAATAATAACCACGTAGGAGGTACACTAGGAACAATATCGTTGTTATTAACATAACGAATGTATGCACCGATATCGCAACCTTCTAGGTGCTGACGGAACAATCTATTTCCAACTCTTGGTTGCCCATAGGTTCTAAGTTCCTTCACTGGAATACCTTCGTTAGTTAATGCTTCTGCAACTAATACTGCCATTGCTCCACCTAAACTGTGACCAATAACATATACATTTTCTTGTTTCTTTCTGTTTGCTTTTACAATTTCTAATACTTCATCAAATATCAATTGAGTATATTCATAAAAGCCTGCATGTACTCTTCCGTTACGTGGATGCCTTACTGGGTAAGTTTTTAAATCTGCTAGTATGTCACTGAACTTTGTTGGCTCTGTGCCTCTGCATGAAACAATAATACCATCATCTCTAGTAAAAAATATCCATGCTTCTGCATCGCCATCCTTAACTAGAACCGCTTTTTTTCGTTTCATTTTAATTTGATTCTGAGCCGCTTTTAACTCTTGCTCACTGAGATATGCCCTACCAGCCAACTTCGCCAGAACAGACGCTCGTTCGCTTTCGGAACAGTCTGCTAACCATCCCATAATTACTCCTACATAACTATAATAATTTTTATTATAACAGTATTTATCCTATGTGCTACATTTTTCAGCATAAAAAAAAGGGGCCATAGACCCCTCTTTTCTGTAGTTGTAATTATGTTATTTCAACACTCCTTAGGATTTGTTTCACAATACTTTTTTATTTGTTTTATTAAAAGTTTTATGTCACCATCTATGCCATTCTCTGAAGAACGGCTTAGTCCTTTTTTGGAGTTTCATCTTGTAATTCGTCGGTTTGTTTATCGATTTCTTCACTAACTGTTTCTACTACACCACCAGCCGCCTTTGCCGCTGTTGAAGTAATATCAGACACATCTTCTAAAACTGCTACGGTAACACCGCTCGCCGCTTTAACAGATCCATCAATTACACCTGTTGTGAAATCTTTACCTCCCTCAATAACTGCTCCAACTGAGGCACATGAAGGTAATAAAATTAAACCAAGGACTGCAAGAAGTGAATAAAGTTTATCCATATCTTCTCCTAGTTTGGTTATAAGCCAACTGCTATATAACTATAATATTTATCAATATAACTTGATATAACTAGAAATATCTATTGTCTTCCCATACTGCACCGCCTAAACTATGTAAATCTGAATACCATAATTCATCTAGCAGTAACTTTCTAGTGTGTGGATTATCTGTTTGTTTAATTAAACCAATTAAATGATTTCTTTGTGATGTTTCTATTTGATAAGTTAATTTAATCCAGGACCAAAATAAATAAAACATTGCTGGAACCATTATACAAATATATAAAAACATTGGATACAAAAATCCTATGAATAATATGTGTAAAACTATTAGTGTTGCTAATTTAGTCTGTACAGAATGTACATATTCATCGATTGATTTATTGAACAACTTCATCGATAATTTGTTGTTTAAACTCAGTACCGTGCCAGTAACTATCTAATCCTATATCTATAATTAATGCAATTAAAACAAAAGTCATAATTACACATAGATAAAAGTTTATAAACGCAGATATTTTCATCCACTTGATTAGATGTTTCATAATTTATATTATAGTTGAATCAAGGTCTAATGTCAACCAAAAAAAAAGTAGCACCCGAAGGTGCTACCATTTTGTTAAGGGAGAACGGTGATGTTCTCTAAATTGTTTTTATGAAAACGGATGAATAATTGGTTCCATAGCAATGTACATGAAAAGCACCATACCAATCAGAAGTCCAAACGTGAGAATCGTATCACAGGTTTGTCCATCAGGGCAGTATTTGTCTTTGAAAGTCACGAACGACTTTTTGGCATTACTAAAGAAAGAACTTTCATCTACTTTCACATTTTCTGTGACGATAGACATTTCATTTCTCCTGAGTCTAAATTTATTAGCACCCAATTCACATATCCTTACGGACTATGCTCAGGGGTAAAAGTTCCTAAACTTTTGTGTCCTTCGTATTGTGTACAAATTTCGTACACCGACAGGGCCAACCCTCTGTTGTGGAAGTCGGATTGCTTTTTAACTTCCACCAGTATTTATCAAAAGTTATAACAGTTGTTAAGTTATTGTGGATTTTTTGGTGATTTTGGATTTACCCCAACCTTGTCTACGTCTGAAGTAAAGTCTATTATAGTATTCTTCGTCTTTAACATTTTCTAACATATCTATCTCATACGTTTCTTGACTAGTAATAAGTTCATCCTGTATGTTGTTCATATATTCATAAAAATTAAATCCAAATACTTCTTGGTAAGGATATGTTTCTTTTGGACTGGTAACATAAGATTGTTGAAACTCCAGTAAGTGTTGATATACATAACTGTCTAGTTGACAAAATTCTTGTGTAAGGTGTTCTTTAACAAATTTTACTATTTCTGTTTCATGTTTATGAAAATCTTTCTGAGCCTCCCACATTAAAGTATGACCACTAAAGCCTTTGCTTTCACCTGTTTTTAAATAGTAAGTAATATTTTCTTTTGCTTGTTTAAATAGTTGTCCAACTTTACCTTGGTCATCTTGACATGCTTGGAATAGTTTGTCGTATGTATCTTCATACTCTATACCTTTGTTTTTGTATATAACTCTTGCTATTGCTTGGCTCCAACCAAAGTTATGGAAGTTGTTTATTACCCACCCATATAACCAACTGTCAATGAATTTAGGAGTAGGCATGTATTTGGTTCCTGTAACCAACTCAACCTTTTCAGATATATTATCCTCTTCTTCAAATCCACTAATATAGTTTTCTACAGTCACAGTTGTAAGTCCATGTAACTCACGTTGTTGCGGTATGTTCATATGTGCATTTTCTAATAATTGTGCTAACCAACTTTCAATAGCATTGTGTTGTCCTGCTTTAATTACATCACATAATCCACGTTTCCAACTTTCAAATGTTTCTTTTGGTAAGCCTAATATAAGTTCTGTATAACTAGGTATGTTTTCTTTGTTGCACTTATCAAATATCATTGCAAGGTCAGACATTTCCATATTACGTCTTTTGATTTCTTCTAGTACATCCATGTCCATACTTTGTACACTTAGGGTAAGTCCTCTATTGAAGCCACTACTAATAAACTTCTTAACAATTTCTAGTATTTCATCACTACTGTTTTTATACCATGTTGCATCTACTACTTTTGGATAACCATATTCATTTTGTAAGTCAACTAACTTTTCTGTTACTTCCATATCTCTATCTGTAAACACACCAAAGTTAGCATCTGCAATAGTAACATAATCTATTTTGTTTTCTGCCATCCAAGTTAGTTCTTGTATTACTTTTGGTATAGGAAACTTTTTAATTTTAGCATAAGTTAAACTACCCCAATCACAAAATGTACATGCAAAAGGGCAACCTCTATTAGTTTCTAGTGTACCATTAAAAACATAACCTTCATTGTTTGCAACAATATCATCGAATACTCCAGTTAAGTATGGAGAAGGAATGTCTAAATCCACTAGTCTACCGCCTTCATAGACTTCATTTAAAGTGCCTTGTTCTTTAATGGTATTCAATATGTCCACAAACATCTCTTCGCCTTCGCCTAATACTATGCTGTCAACGTAAGGATGATGTTTAAAAAACTGTTCTTCTTTTGGTCTATTGGTAACTTGTGGTCCACCAAAGACTATAATTATGTTTGGATTTGCATCTTTTAATGCTTTTGCTACATGTTTATTGTATTCCCAATTCCACATGTAATTAGAGAAGAAAACAACCGTACAATCCTGTAGTCTATCTACAACATTGTCTGGTCGTTCTCTTTTGAAAATAATCTCTTTCAGAGAGAAAGAGTTTTGTACCCAATCGTACTGATTTGCGTAACTCCATAGACACCCTACTGAATAAGGTAGCCAATAACCTACGAAACTTCCGCCACCTATCTTGAAGTTTGGTTGTACTAATGCTACTTGTAAATTATTCATTCACAAGTATTTATGTACTACTTCTTGCTGGCTTTGAGTACTTCGGCAACTAAGACGTCTTTCTTTTTACGTCTGTCTAATTCAACACCAAATTCTCTGCCTTTCTCTTCAAGTTGTACTTTAGTAAGTTTTCCCAAACTTGCTTTAGTTACTTTAGCGGCTTCGACTACTGGTGCTTCTTTTTTAGGTGCCTGTGCAGTCACTACTTCGTTTGAGCTAGATGCTCCGAATAGTTCTGCTAACCATTTAAATAAACCCATTATAAACTCCTGTCTAGTATGTTTAAAAGTTCAAACCTATTACTATAAATAGGATGCTCTATGTTATACGGATTTGCTCTTTTGTATGCTGTATTCAGCACTCTGTCTACTACAAGTCTAACCTTTTTAGCAGATTGCTCTTCCGTAATGTTATTTATGTATAAATCCACTGTATTTTTATCTAATCTTGGCAGTGAAAGTAATTCAAATAGGCATAAATCAAATTCTAAGTAACTCATTCCTAGTTGGTCTGCATCACTATTGCTTATACCTAAACCGTCTGTTGGTACTGCATTCACAGTTGCTTCTGGTACTCCTAACATTTGTGCTAACATAGGTACTTCCCAACTTTTGCTTAAACTTTGTATTGGAGCAACATCTCCTACATCACCATGTAATGTCCAAAACCCAGCGGCTAATTCTGAGAAGTTATCTGTACTTCCCACACAACCACCTAGTTCATGTGCTAATGTATATAAAGTCATCATTCTAAGTCTTGCTCTAATATTTCCTTGTCTTTGTAATGCTCTGTAAGTTTGTGCATCGTCTAATTTTAAAAACTCTGCCATGCTATCAAACTGTTCTGACAAATCAAAACTGTGTCCTTCAAGTCCAAGTGCTTCTATTGTTTCTTGTCCTCTATCAGTTTCTTCTTGCTTTTGATGTATAGGCATAGTCACACCATGTACTGTCCAACCTGCTTCTTTAAACAATGCCGCAGTTAAGGCACTATCAACTCCACCACTCATTCCTATAACAACATCATCTATAAAATGTGTTGCTTTATATTCTGCTAATACGTCTACAATGCTTTGTTTAATTGCCGCTAGTTCTCCGACATTTGGATATACTCCAGAGTCTATATGTAACTGCAATTTATTTTTAAACCATTCATTAATAGTTACATCTTCACCTGGTGTAATTGATAAAACATCATTTATCATTTTTAATCTCCTCGGGCGATTTGATTTTTATCATCGCTCCAATTTTGTCTCTAGTTACACCTCGACGTAACCAGAATTTTAAATCTTTAACAGGTTTGCCTTTATCCATAAAAAACGAACCCATCTTACCATGTTGTCCTTTTACAAAAAATGTTACTGCATGTCCACCTTCAGGTATTTCAACTCTATGAAAATCATTGTGACTCCTCCAAGCAAACCAGCCTGGTCCTCTCCACTTTCTTTCCTTGCCTCTCACTTCATAGTATCCTCCCGACAGTATGAGTGTGAAGTAACCCCAAGGATGATTATGTTCCGTTGGTAGGTCACTACCTAAGATAAGGTTAAGACAAACTCTACCTCCATGATAGTCGCCTGCTATTCCTGTTCTATGGATTTGTCTACCAAGGAAAACTCTGTGCATGTATTCTTGATTGGTGTAAATGTTAGTTAAGGTCTCTGTGCCTCTACGTTTTGCTAACCACCAAAATAGTTTTTGCCACATATATCATTTCCTGTAAAGTACATATTTATCGACCAAAAAAAAGCCAAACTATAAAGTCTGGCTTTTTAATCTCGAGACAAAAGTCTATTAAATGTATTCTACACTAATATTTTTTCTTTTTGTTGGAAATGTTAAGTGTGGCATTAAGTGATGTTCTCTTCTAGGTTTACTCTCGTCTGCCCAACCAACTCCCATTAAGAGAACTGGTTTGTGAGGAATATCTAAAAGTCTTTGTATTTCATCCTTATTACAACAACTACAACATCCTGTGCTGTATCCTAATAATGCACTAGTAAGATTTGTGTACCCTGCCGCAACACCAATTGCTTGATGCATATCAGTTTCCATAACATGGTCTTGATGTGCAATATCTGTATTTTCATTTGCTTGTTCTCTATCAAAGTCTTTAGCAAACACAATTAACAGGTTAGCAAGAGTTTGTGGATTTGTTGTAAGCCTATTTCCTTTAGGTGCTTTACCACCTTGTTTTCCATCTGCTATAAAAAATCCAGGTGTTAATCTATGTACTCTTTCAATCTTATCTCTGTCTGTTATAAAGTACGGCTTAAAAAACTGTACGTTCTGTTTACTTGGTGCCTGTGTAATTGCTTCTGCAATTAATTCCATATCTTCTTGAGGTATAGATTTGGATAGGTCCCAATTTCTTTGAACGTGTTGGCTTTTATGAATAGCCTTTTTAATCATATCTTTAAACATGTTTAACTCCTATACAATAAACGTGTATATAATAGTATTTATCTAGTATATGAATTTTAAACTCTTTACAAAATCTTCAGCACTTGCTTTCCAAGTCCATTTCTGACTTTGTTTGTAAACTTCTTTTCTATCTAATTTACTAGCATGTTCTATTGCTTGACTTAAATCATCATCTAACCAACCTGTTTGACCTTGGTCAACAACATCTATAGGCCCTGTCACTGGATAAGCCGCAACTGGTGTTCCACATGCCATTGCTTCAATCATCACAACTCCAAATGTATCTGCTTTACTAGGAAATACAAAACATTTAGCATTACGATAAAACTCTGCAAGTTGAGATCCTTTCTTTAATCCAACAAACAAAACATCATCATATCTATTTTGTAGTGTTTTTAAATGTGGTCCATCTCCTACTAATATTTTTTTAGATGTTGTTTTTAATTCACAAAATTTTTCTAAGTTTTTTTCTTTGCTCACACGACTAACACACACTAAAAAATCTTGTGGTTTATCGTTAAATGTAAATTGTTCCCTTTTAACACCACGTGTTTGTACTTTTACATTTTGATAACCTTCATTGCATAACTCTTGTTTTGCTGTTTCAGTTGGCACTAGTATTGCTTTACTATTACGATGTACATTTTTTAAATATTTGTGTGTTATTTTTTTTGAAAGACCAAACATGCTGTTTAAAAATTCGGGCCACTTGGTGTGGTATCCCGTAGTATAAGGAATCTGATGTTTATCACAATATTTTACTACCTTTTTGCCTATGGTGCCTTCTGGAGTAGATATGTGTACAGCATTGGCATTTTTTATTTTAGACTTGATAACTTTTTTCTTGGGTATTGCTAATACCACATCAGGATATGGTGTTTGCCATTTTGTGTCACAATCTAGATGTGTGAGAGTATCTATGTTGTATCCTAGATTCTGTATTTCCTTTGCAGTATTTGTAAGTGTGGTTACTACACCATTAACTTGTGGCTCCCAAGCATCACTTACTATTAATATATTCTGACCAGTCGATGAGTTGCCATTCTCCATCATGCGTCTCCACTATTGCTGTACAACTTTCTACCCAATCACCTGTGTTGATGTAATGGATATCTCCTATCATTTTGTTTTTGGCATTATGTATGTGTCCACAAATAACACCGTCATAGTTTTTCTTTTTGGCATAGTCTGCCAATTGAATTTCAAAACCTTCCATAAAACTAACTGCTTGTTTTGTTTTGTCTTTGAGGAATCTACTCAAACTCCAATACTTCATACCAAGCCTTTTTCTAAACCAATTAAATTTTGTGTTTAACCAAATTAGTAAATTGTATGCCACATCGCCTACATGCATTATCCATTTTAAATCTTTACGCATAAGGTTATCAAACATGTCACCATGTGTAACTAGATATCGTTTGCCTTCTACACTGGTATAATCTATGCTGTTGGTAATTCTAATTCTGCCAAATCTCAAATGCCAACTAGTCCACTTACGAAGTGCTTCATCGTGATTGCCTATGATATATCTAATTTTGGTATTGTTTTTAGAATGTTTTAGGATTTGTCTAATGACTTCTGAATGACTGTTGGGCCAGTATATGCCTCTACTCATTCTCCAGCCGTCCACTATATCTCCTACAAGATATAATTCTTTTGCTGTATTATTTTTGAGGAAGTCAATAAGCAGTTCAGCCTGACATCCTTTTGTTCCTAAGTGGATGTCGCTAATAAAAATAGATTTGAATTTTTTTGGTGTCATAGGTGAGCATACATTTTTAGACGTTGCAAACCTATTACCTATTGGTGTGTTTTATGCGTCTGAATATTAAAAATTTTTTAAAGCCTTTTCAACTGTTGTCGTTTGCCTTCTTGTTAGTATTTATCTATTTCTAAGTTTTTTATTTGTTTGTACTGCCTTACGCAAAACACTCATTTTAATGTTTTTCTGATCCGCATAATACAACAATGCTTCTGTGTCTTTAGGGAAACAATGTCCACCGAAGCCATACTTACCATCTGGGCCAGGAACTTGCAGGTGTGTTTTACCTACACGTTCATCTCTACTTAACATATCTGTGAATTGTTCCCAACTTACCATACTAGTACCTAACTCATGTAATATTTTTAGTTCGTTAAAGAATGTTACTTTGGTTGCTAACCAACTGTTAATTGTGTACTTTAATAAACTTGCTGTTGTTAAGTCTACTTTAAATGTAGGCACTATCTTAACAGAACTATGTCTTAAGTATGCTTTTTCAACTACTTCACAGTCTTTCCATTTACCACCAAACACTTGAAATGGAGGATTTTTAAAGTCTTCATCTGCATTTGCTTCTGTTAAAAACTCTGGATTATAAACCATTTTTAAATCATAAGTCTTTTTAAACTTATGTAAATAATCTGGTATAATTGTACTCTTAATTACTACAACACCCTTGTATTGATGTCTGTCAAGTTCTGTGAGTACGTCTTTTGCTATGCTTACGTCACAACTTCCATCTTCTGAAACTGGTGTAGGAACACACAGAAAAGTTATTTTACATTCTAATACATCTTCTATTGTATTGTCTGTGTACTTAGGATCTACTATAATTTGCTCACAGTCTTTATCAAAACCGTTTGCTACTGCTGAGCCTACAAAGCCTTTACCTATAATGCCTAATTTCATTTAAGTTCTTTCCTTTTACCTTTTAATACTTTCATTACATATATATCTTCGTATGGTTCTTCTCCTGAATAAGTTGGTGCATCTACTAATGCATTGTCTACTGCATTTTTAATATCCCATAATCTCTTCTTCATATCTGAACCTGTCCATCCATCATTACGTGGGTTATTCATTTCAAACTTTAGTTCCCATATAATGTGTTCTGCTTTTTTACTATCTGGTATAATCATTCCTTCTCTATTGTAATATATTCGCTCATTATGAGCATTGTCTGTGTTACTCACCTACCTGCAAGTCTTCAAAGACTGGATTATGTGTACTATTACATTGTACGAAAGTAGTACACTTACTTAGATTTTTTAGTTTATTAGCACCAACATAAGTGCAACCACTACGCAAACCTCCCAAAACGTCTGTGACCACATTAGTAACGGGACCTTTATAAGGTAACGATACAACTCTGCCTTCACTTGTTCTATGTTCTTTAACTCCACCTGTTTCCTCCTGTGCATTAGTAGTGCTACTACCAAAAAATTGTACAAAACTTTTCTCTACTTTTTTTGGAATGCCTGCACTAGTACCTTCTGCTTGTTCATCTGTGAATAAGTATTTCGTAGTAACTTCTCCTCCACCCTCATCACAACCTGCCATCATACCACCTAGCATAACAAAATCTGCTCCGGCACCAAATGCCTTAACTACATCTCCAGGACTACTACAACCGCCATCAGCAATGATGTGTCCACCAAGACCATGAGCGGCATCGGCACATTCCATGACGGCTGATAGTTGCGGATATCCAACGCCAGTCTTAATCCTAGTAGTACAAACACTACCAGGCCCAATGCCAACTTTAACAATGTCTGCTCCTTTGAGGAGTAACTCCTCTGTAATATCTGCTGTTACAACATTGCCTGCAATTATAGTTAGTTCAGGATGTCTGTCTCTAAATCTTGCAACATAATCTAAGAACCTTTCACTATAACCATTAGCAACGTCAATGTTTACATACTGAATACTTCTACATAATTTTAGTGTTGCTTCAACACGTTCATTATCTATGTCTGTTATTCCTGTACTGATTGCTACATTTCTACATAGGTCTGGTTTGTGTACATGATTACCTAACCAATCCCAAATTTCTGCAGGTTGATATGTTTTATCCAAACAAGTAAACATTGGAACTTTTATAAGTTCTTCTGCCATTTTGAAAGTACCAACACCTTGCATGTTAGCCGCCATAATAGGAATACCTGTGTATTCTCTTTGACTGTTTCTAAATTTGTAAGTACGTTTTAAGTCTACTTCTTTACGACTTCCCATTGTACTACGTTTAGGACGTAATAATACGTCTTTGTAATCTAATTTTATATCTGCTTCTATACGCATAATGCCACTATCGCCACATAAGTTAGTAAGTGTAGGAGTTGGTCAACTCCATGTGTTATCCAATACATTTGGTTTGCAGGAGTATATCCTTTTGTTTTCCAAACATTACTTTTAACATAGTCTACATGATAATGTACAACACCATCAAATATAGACATTAGTATAATCCAAACCAGGGGTAAGTTAAATATAGATAATACTAAGAGTGTTAAAATGGCATGCCAACCACTATGTGCAATGCCACCCCAAGCACCATAGATGCCTTTATCTCTAATCATCCAACTGTATTGCATAAAATAATCTGCAATAATGTGTTTGATTAGCAATAAGGTTATTAGTGCTAGTTCCATTTTACCACCAACGTAGGTGATAAGGAACTTTATCTTTGATTGGGCCTATCCATTTATCTTCAAGGTCGCCAATAAGATAAGGTCTAGGTATAAACCATCCAATGATAATTCCTAGAACTATAAGTAAAAAAGTAGTCATTAACTATCTCCTTCTTTGACAAAGATACCATCAACCATTTTGCCTTTACGGTCTTTGATATCATTCCATGCAACTTCCAAACAATTTCCTAATGTTAAGTCGTTACGTTTTGCTATGTTAATTAATACAACTAACATATCCCCAACATCATCCCTGATGTCTTTACCTTTACATACACTATCAGATAGTTCTCCCATCTCTTGTAAAAGTTTTAGTACTTGGTCTTTGTCTGTAGATCCGTCAATTAAATTTCTGTCTTCGTGCCATTTTTCAACGGATTCAACTAGTTCTTCTAATTCCATCATTTCGAAAATTATGCCTCCTTTAGACATTGTTCCATATTAGTGTGTCGTCATCTAGTGTAATGCTGTCTGAATCTTCAGGGCCTGGATACTTTGCATACTCTTTTGGTAAAAAGTACATCATTGCTTTGCCCTGTGTTGTTTCAGTTGGGACCTTATTATAAAATTCAGGATAGCCTTCTATAGCATCAAGTTGTTCTGCAACTTGGTCATCTACTTCCCATACTTCCCCTTGAATAAAATTTGTTCCTCCCATTAGTACACCTGGAAAAGATCCCATGTCTACCATAGTGTAATCTGGAAATGTTGTTTTTGCTTTACCAACAATCACAGCACCATCTCCAAAACCACTTAATCCTCTAATACTGCCACCACTTTTAAGTGTGCCATATACAAAAACTTTATTCATATTCTTTCCTGTTATCCATTACTTGCAATTTTTCTTCTAATGCTTTTATTCTAGCATTCATACCACTGATTAAAAGACTAGTGTCTTGGTCAATAATAGTAGAGTCCAGTGCAATTCTGTCATTTCTAAGAACGTCTATTTCAGCATCTTGCTCTTTAACTGTTTGCTCTAACTTTGTGCATAACTCTATAAGTTCTGCTTTAGTCATTTGTGTCTTAGATTTTTTACTCATAGGATTATTATACTACTCTTTATAATGTTTGTCAAGCAAATAGTTATACATTTCTACCTCTGGTTTTAAGTATTCCAGTATAGATTTATCGCTCATAACCTGTTCAACTTGGGATTTCATAGCAGGTGGAGTTTGATTTATTCTCTTAGGTATAAGTCCTTCACTTTCTAACCAGTTATTTAATTCGTCTGTTTTTACAATTTGCATACTGTTATATTCCATATCTTTGATTAAATATAACCAATTTGCTGTATGACCATCATTAAAACTTAAATTACTTTTATCCAAGTTTTCCCACCAAGTAGGAAAAGTTGTTACATCAACATTGTGTCCTTTTATTGGGTCACCTAATAATTTAAACAGTTGTGCTATTCCACTTGCATATCTTTGTATAGGGTCTCTAATAACTAATGTTATGTCGCTCTCCTTCCAAAAACTATTATCCCAAGGCATACTTATTGCTGTATCTCCATATGGGTAGGACATTCTATCTATACAATTACCAGATGTGTGTCCTTGATAAAATGGAAGCCATACGTTTCTAGGTTTTACAGGTGAGGTAGGATCTGGATTACCGTATTGATATTTTGTACTTCCAGAAAGATTAGTCCATTCAGCAGTAACAACATTTGATAATGTCATTAATCCACACTTACGAGCAGAAAGAAGTATTCTATTATGTTTTTGAAATATCATTAATACTCTAACTTGTCTGTTTCTTTCACTTTGGTGTACTTGTTAAAATAATCTTCTATCATATTATCGTAGTGGAATGTTATCCTATGTAGCACTCGCTTTGCTATAATCTCTGGATCCCATTCCACTCGTTTATGTAATGTTAGCACTTGGTCTGATATCACAATGTCACCTGGATGCCATTCATGCTCATAAATGTACTTTTGCTGGAAACAATGTTCCATTAGAATTTTTTTAAGTTCTTTGTCTTCTTTGAATTGACAGTTATTGTGATAATGGAAGTACATACCTTTTTGACCATTAAAACCTTCATGTATTAAAGGCATTGTGTATTTGTGGTCAACTAATCCAAACCCTTTCATCATTTGTAATTGTGGTGTAGGAACTCCCTTTGCCCAATTCTCAGGAGCATATTCATAATGACCTATTACACCTTCACATCTTTCTTTTAGTTCATCTGGCATATCTGCGTATGCTTTTACAGTATCCATAAATGCTGTATGTGTTCCTTCGCTATGCCATGCTCCTTGTAATGCTACACCCCTTGCACGGTCCATATCTCCATTCATGTTACTATGCCAATCTAATTCTCCATTTCCAAATATGCCGGTAGCCATACCTTTTTTACTTTTTTCACCTGTTACTCTTTGCAAAGGAAAATCATTATCTTCTCCATCAAATTCAAAAGGATCTATATATTGATTCTCGCCTAAACTTGAACCGTCTTGTTTCCACAGCATTTGTTTCCAATTAGCAAAGCCGCCCATCTTATGACATAACTTTGCAAAAGGTACAGTTTCAAAAGGTTGATTGACAAAAGCAATAAGCAATTTGTCTAAGTATATTTCATTAATATCTTGATAATCTTGTTCTGTTAATTTGGATATATCACAGTCTATCATTACTCCTGCATTTACAAGTGGTACTACTTTCACGTCAAATGCTCCACAGTACATCCACTTTTTTCTAAAAAGTCTCTGCCAGATCCTTTGTCTGCTTTGTAAGAGTTTTTAAAATATACAGTTGTTATACCTGATTGGTATATTAGTTTAGCACAATCCAAGCAAGGCTCGTGTGTGCAAAATAAAGATGCATCTTTACAGTTATCATTACTTTGTGCTACTTTGGCAATAGCATTTGTTTCTGCATGTAATACTTCTGGTTTTGTTCTTTTTCTACTCCATGTTGCACCATGAGGTGAGTCATGCATTACCGCACCATCTTTCAAAAACTTATCTCTCATGTGAGGAACATCGTTCCAAGTTTCCACTGATTCACAATCATTTGACCATCCACTAGGCATGCCATTATAACCAATGCTTATAATTCTATTGTCTTTAACAATTATAGCACCTACTTTTGCTCTAGTGGCACTACTTAATTGTGCAAATCTTTCTGCACAATCCATAAATGCATTTTTAAACTTCTCTTTCATCCACAATACTCAATGCCGCACTCCTGCCGCCAAAACCAAAACTTGTTTTAAATATTCTAGAATATTTTTCTTCTATTGGTTGTGTTAATAAATTAAAATAGTTGTCATCAGTAAATGGATTTTCTAATCCTGCATTTGCTGGAACAAATCCTTGTACCATTGCTTCTGCACCTAATATAACTTCTGCTAATCCACTAGCACCCATTAAATGGCCTATTTGTCCTTTGTTGCCGTACAAATAACTTTGTTCTGGAAAGTAATCTTTCAACACGTTATACTCTACAGGATCACCAAATGGTGTGCTAGTTGCATGTGCATTTAATACATTATAATCTTTACCACTGGTACCTGCTTGTTTGAAAACATCATCTATTGCAATCCTGGCACCAGTGCCTTCTAAGTCTGGTTGTGTAGGGTGAGCACCATCATTTGCTATGCCAACACCATCTACTACCCATCTAATATTTGCTCCTCTGGCTCTTGCTTTTTCTAAAGGCTCGACAACAACACATACTGACCCTTCTCCCATTACAAAGCCATCTCTACTTTCATCCCATGGTACACTTCTGCCTGTAGGACTAATTGCTCCTAGTAATTGAAAATACAATGAACTCATTGAACTTGTCATCCAATCTGTTCCTACAACTACTGCACAATCATAATCTTCCAATGTCATATATTTTTTTGCTAAATCCAATGCCTGAACAGCACTAACGCATGTACCACTCGTACCCATACTAATACCATGCCATTTGTAATGACTACTAATATGATTACTGAGGTACTCGTGACTACTGCTTAACAATATTGTAGGGTGAACTTTGCGTCTACCTTGTACTAATATATCACTAAACTTTGCTAAATTTGGTGCACCACCCCTTATTGTTCCTACGAACACAGGAGTATTATCTGGAAAATTATGGTCAGCCATCTTGACTGCTTGGTCAACTGCAACCATACTAGTAATTACAGTTGGGTCCATCCAACGTCTACTTTTTGGTTCTATTATACCTTCTAAGTCTAATTCGTCTATATTACAATGAAATGCTTTTGTAACATTAAGAAATTCGTCTGCAAAATGTCCAGGTAATCTGTAGTCAGTTACTGGAACTTGCATTGCCTTTAAATTGTGTGTTACGGATTGGATTTCATTGCCTAAAGGCGAGACAATACCCACTCCAGTAATAGCGAGTTTCATACAAATATTTAGTTATTTGGATTAAGATTTCTTAATTATTGCGGCTTGCCAATAACCTGAATCATCAGTTTCACTGTTAAGCACATATTCTGCTGTCCAGTCTTTGTTGTTCAATGTCATTGGGTTTAACGCGGCCCAAAATGCTTGGTTCACGTTTGGCATGTGGAAGTTTAAAATAACCATAACTTCACCTGTTTCCATTTTATTAAATGTTGCGGCAAAAGTTCTTGTTTGACTATCAATATCTAGTAATGGGTAACCCATATTAGGTGTCCAAGGATTAAAAATCCAAACATCAGGGTTAAAACTACCTTCTGTTGTTTCTGCTCCTATGGCGGTACCTGCATGATTTAAAATTACAGAATTACTTGACCAAGTTCTGGTATAATTAGATATTTCAGTAGTACTCAATGCTGGAGGATCTTCTGCTAAAACCTGTGTTCTAAGAACTGTAGGATTTGAAGGATCTGTATATGCATCAATATATTTTACTGAAATTGCGTCACCACCATCATTATAAACAACTTCTACTGTACTGGAAGTGTCTAGTTTATAAACGTTTGCGGCATTACCTGAATTTGTGAAATAGTCACTGGTTGTTAAGAATGTATCAACATACTGGTCTGATGTAACAATTTTTAAGTTTTCTTGCCCTGTGCAATTATCTACAACAAATTTTGCAGTTTTTCCTGTTGCGGCATATGGTTCAACTATGTTTAAAGTTTCGCCTGATTCCATTTTATCAACAACTGCTTTAATTACTTTTCCTTGTACTTCTGACAACGTACCGTCAAGTAAGTCGTCCCATGTAAAAGCAGTCTCGTCAATTGCTCTAACTTCTGCTTCTGTTGGTAGTGTCATATTAGCCATTCTTTCTATCTCCAGTGGTAAACGGTATTTTACAATACTTATTTATCATTTATAGCCACTATGTCTACAATATTAGGATACTCTAATGTTAGTTGCTGAATTTGTTCCATACTATATTCTTGTGATAATTCGCCTAAACGTATTCTTCCTACTTTATATTTGGGTTCTAAGTAATTTAAAGGTACATTATTATTGCTACACCATGCATAGTATTCTTGTATTTTTGCTTTGTCTTGTTCTTCTGTGTTTTTGTTATGTGGTCCTTCGACAAAATTAACTGCAAATACAGGTGCATAAGTTTCTTGTTGTCTTAGTTCATCTGCTTTTTCTGTTGCTAAAACTACATCATCTGTGCCAAAACATGCACCCAAATCTTTACCAACAGTATTATAATCTAGTTCTAAATATCCCCACATACCCCATGGTAGTCTACTGTCATGGTCTTCATCTGTTAAAGTAACATCGATGCCTTCTATTGTTTTAGGTCTATAGTATTCTTGTTTTGCAACTATAAACACTTGATCCATTTCAACTGGGGCACTCTCTAGTAAGTGTACAAGTATGTTTACTCGCTCTAAAAGTTCTTGTGTTTCATCATATCCTACGCCATACTTCTCAGAATATTCTTGAAATATTAAATGTAAATGATTAAGTTTATCTGTTTGTAAATGTGGATCTATAGATGTTTCTAAATAGCAACTGTCTGGTATAGTAACACAATCTAAACTATTAACTGTGTCAATGATTCTATTCATTTCCATTGCTAACTCTAAAGAAGTTTGGTCTGATTGTTTTTGTTTAGAATCTATCCTAAAGTCGATAGAACTGTGGACGTCTTGCTTGGCTCGATCCAGCAGTTCTAAAACTTTTGTAACTATGGGTTTTTGGTATAAATCAAAGTCGAGAGTTTTTTGTTTTCCGCCAAACTCACTCTGTAGAATTATCTTCAGTTTCATTTGATTCTTGTTGCTCTGCTTCTGCTTCTTCTTGTGCTTGACGCTCTAGTGCATCTTTAATTGCATCTCGTCTAGGCTCTTTGATATTAGTTAAATAATTTAACATAGATGTAGCATCACTAACAGAGAACGGGTCATCAGCATAATTATCTTCTTTTCCTACTTCGCAGAATATCATTTCAATTAGTCCGTTGTCAACAACCATAGAATATCTCTGGCTCCTGTAACCAAAACATACTGCTTCTTTTTTCATAAGCATACCCATTTGACGTGTGAAGTCTCCATTACCGTCTGCAATAGGTTTTACATTTTGTACGCCTAATTCTGAAAACCAAGAATTCATAACAAAACTATCATTAACACTTAAACAATACACTTCGTCTACATCTTGGTCAAGTATGTTATCATACTCTGCTTCATAACCTGGTAAATGAGTACTACTGCATGTTGGTGTAAATGCTCCGGGCAATGCAAATACTACAACTCTTTTATCTTTAAAGATATCTTCACTAGTCTCTTCTACCCAATCGTAGTCTACTCTACCTTCTGGTATTGCTCTTTTGTTGAATGTTACCATTGGTATTGTCATTTCAACTGCCATATTAGTTTTCTCCTTTTGTCATCTAATAGTACTAATTATCAGAAAAGTTTTCAAATACAAATAATTTTTGATAAGAATTTATTACGTCTTGTGTTGTTTTTTGCATTATTTGGTCAGAATTATATTCTTGTCTTATTTCTTGATTTGTTAAATCGCATAATTTATCCCAATAGTTTGCTCTTAAATTAGTAAGTTGACATGCTATCATTTTTTGATTGTGTAAAACTTTATCTTTAGCACTTAGCCAACGTTCATGCATTTCTGATAAAGGTACTTTGCACAATTTGGCTATTTCATCTGAAATCATGTCCATACGTTTTACTTGGTCTAGTTCATTATCATAATCTTCACTAAATCCTAACTCTTCTGCTAGTGTATGAAATCCTAGTTGTTTAAACTTTGTAACCATTCCAGGTTGTGCATAAGCAATTAATCCTTGTCCATACAGCATAGGTTTTAAAAATTTTTCTGTATAGAAAGTATTTGTCTCTGATTGGTCTGCTACAGTTTCTATTGCATACCATAAGTAACTGTCTTCCATATTAGGTGCATATCTACTTTCGTCTCCACCAATAAAATCATGGTCTCCTGGCATTGTTTTGCCAACTTTTAATACATGTAAAAAATGTGCAAAGTTTTCATCTGTCACTGAGTCTAATAAAGACGGTGCCATTGTTTCTAACATGCCTTTTAAAAAGTCTTTTGTTAGATAATCTAATACACCCCTATCTTCAACTCCTATCTTGTGATACATGTTTGGAGGGAAAGCACTAACTATTCCTTTAAATTTCCATACATCTTTTATATATAGTGACCATAGTGCTAATACTCTTATCCGAGCAAAACGTCTATTTAAAAAAGTATATGTGTTAGTTCTTTGTTGCCAAAATTTATCTGGATTTTCTACCCAACTATAAGTGTTCATAGGGTCTTCTGGATTTTTGTAGTTATCACTATGGAAGTGTCTTTCAACTAAAGGCTCAGTATGTCTCCAGTCCATATGTCCTGTCATGTTCCACATTACAACGTATTTTAAAGGATCACAATTTTCTTTTTTAGCATAGTTGTTTACAAGTGATTGTCCATCAAAGTTCATTCCTGATAAAATAACTTTATCTGAAGATATATTATATAATTGCATACAAGAATATATTTGTGGTAATATGTCATTTAGTTTTGGACTTTCATCACAAAAGTTTATTATTAGTGGCTTAGAAACATTACCTAAGTCTAAATTTTCTAAATAACTAATTAAAAAATCAAGTTGTTGGTCATGTAACTCCCAAGTAATTTTAATGTCTCCACCTTTCATGTCAGTACGACCTGGTGTGGCAATAAACATTGATATACAAAGGTAGTCTTGGTCTGGTTGGTACTGTGCCTGAGGTTTTCCACCTCTATGAAAAGATGTGCAACTAACTAGTTCATGTCCTTTTGTATCTTCAGGTAGTTGTAAATACCAAGCCTTACCTGATGATTCTTCATCTGTTAAATCTAATATTGATTGTTGATTAGTATCCGGATGGATACATACAAGTTTTGTGATATCTACAGCCATCTAATAAACTGACCTAAAAGTGCAGACCCTAAAGCAAATACTATAATACCATTTAAAATTATAAGAGCTCTATCCTTCCATAATAGTCCAACCCATGTCCAACCCATACATCCAATCAAACTTAATGTTCTGTCTGCTGTCTGAAACATTTCCCCGTCTTGAGCTCTCATCATTACAGCCATTAGAATAAACATACTGCTTATCCATTTTACATACCAACTTAGGTCTCCTTTGGGTGTAGCACTTTTTAGAATACGTTTAGAGTGCTGTATCTCTCCAACACTATACTCTACACCTTTGTCTGTTTTAATAACAGTATCAGGGGTAGGTGTTGGTGAGTTTTCTGGTTCTTTAATACTAAATTCTTTTTTTATACTCATAGTATGCCTATTTGATATTTTCCTTCATCACTGATAGCATCTGGATTCCAAGGTGGATCAAATGTTAATGTAACTTTTACTTTATTAATACATTCTACTGCTCTTGTGGCAAATTCTACTTCCATAGGAATAACTTCAGCCGCAGGACAATTTGGTGATGTCAACGTCATTATAACATTGGCATCATATTCTTTATTAACTGCTACTTGATATATTAATCCTAAGTCGTAAACATTTAAGTTTATTTCAGGATCGTAAACTCTACGCAAGTTTGCAATAATTTGTTCTACTAATTGGTCCTGTAAATTATCTGGAGGACTTACTTTTCCAGTTTCTCTATCGCTTGCCATAGTCCCTCTACTAATTTAACGCAATCATGTTCGTCATTATAAGGAGCAACACTTACTCTAAATATGCCTGACCCTTCTGGATTATATCTATAACTTGCCGGTACGGCGCACATGTGTCCTGTTCTTACGCACACATTTTCAAAATCTAAAAACCCTGCTAAATCACTTGCATTATAGTTAAGTTCAGGATCTACAACAAAACTAAAAACACTTCTTGGGTAAGCATCACCTATTAGTTTTAATTGTTTTATTTTAAACAAGCCTTTATCTTTTAACATATTAAAAAATTCTGCTTCACACTCTTGTATTTCTTTATAACCTATTTCTTGTATCCATTTAGCCGCGGCACCAATACTATGTACTCCTGCAATATTTTGTGTACCTGCTTCTACTTGACTTACATCATTGTTAAGCACATAACCTGACTCATAATCTACATGACTAATTGTACCACCACCTAAACGTGATTGTATGTCTGCAAAGCCACCTCTATGAAATAAAACTCCTATGCCTGTGCTGGCAAACATCTTATGTCCACTAAACGCAATCCAGTCAATGTTATTCAACTGAGTGTCTATGGGTGCATGTGCAATGCTCTGACATGCATCGAGTATAACCTCGCAATCATTTTCTTTAGCAATGGCTACCATCTTTTGCCATTCTAATGTGTGTCCAGTTAAATTACTCTGAGTAACAAATGCTACAATACTTCCTGGATTTGATTCACATACTTCTACCCAATCTTGGATACTTACAGTACCATCGTCAGTTGCCTTACATACAATAAGTTTTTCATTATTTGTATTTCTATCTTGTCTCATCCAAGGTAGACTGCTACTGTGATGTTCTAAATGTGTAATAATTACTTTTCTATCATCATTTGCATAATGTTCTGCAACCATATTTAAACTTTCTGTTGTACCTGCTGTGAAGGCAACTTCAAAAGGTTCGCAGTTCAATAACTTTGCAACTTCAACTCTTGCTTCGTCATACAAGTCCGTTGCAATCTGACTTGTTTTAAAATCGCCCCTATGCACATTGGCTCTATAGTTGTAATGATAATCACTTACTGCTTTAATACTGCTATCTACTGTTTGAGTACTAGCCGCATTGTCTAAGTAAGTCAACTCACTATATGCTAGACTAGGAAAACAATTCCTAATCTCTTTAATTTGTTTTGCTTTTTTGTATGCTTTTAACATAGGAAACTATCCACTAAAATATTACTTGCCTTTTCCTTGTCAAAGCCTCTACTCTGAAGGTAGTACAAATGGTCCTTATTAATATTACTTATCGTGCAACCATGTGAACATTCAATTTCTTTGGTATGTATATCCAGTATAGGTCTGGTGTGCATTTTACATTGTTTTGTCAGCATTAAGTTTTGGTTATTCATATCCCCACTAAACCCAATACTATAAGGACTAACATCATATCTACCTATAAAACTAGTGTTGACATTTTCCCTTCCAACATTCTTAATATCGATAACACTTGCATTGTTATCATTTTGACTTTTTAATTGTACAAACTGATGGTAGTCATTACCTGCTTTAATATCATTCCTACCATGTAAGTTTACTTCTACATTACTACTGCATTTAAAATAAAAATTTTCTTGTTGATATGTACTTCCTTCATTACTAAAGTTAATTGTAATCTTACTACCTGGGTGGCATACAAATCTGCTGTCAAATATTCCCCATCCACCACAGTCTTTGGTACTTCTATCTATTATTAGTTCACTGCCTTCTCTAACAATATAAGTTGTATAATTCATTTGACCGCTTGTGGGCCAAACAATTTCTTTTATTCTAACAGAAGTATTATACTGTATATCTATAATATTTGTATTTGCTTCTAGCACAGGATCATCAGTAAGACTGAGATAATGCATTTCCAAAGGTTTGCTAACAAAACGTTTTTTACTTCCTGTTGGAAAAATTATTACGTTTGTAAATGGTGTTAATGCGTATGTTAAATTTCTAAAATCATCTGTGGGTTCTATGATTTTTATATACTCATCTTGTTTTTGTTTATTGTATTTTATGTTGTCTAGTATTTGTATATTGAATGGTTTCCTTTGTCCAATGTCAAAACTTGGAATCAATTGACCATCATTACATACAATAGAATTTTCTTTGTTTGCAACCCATTCAAACTTTTCAAGATTTTCTAAAGGATCATATTTTTTACTTTTTTCTAATATGTCTATTTGTTTTAGTTTGTTTAAATTACTAAAATTAAATTTTTCAGATTTGTTAGAAGGTAAACCTATCTCTCTAAGATAGATTAAATTATCTAAGTAATGATTATGTACACCTGGTATTTTCTTTGCGTACTCATATTGTTCTTCGCAAAGTCCGATGTATTTTGTAGATGAGATATAATCTGATAAGTCTTCAAGTTTATAAAAACTATCGTAACCTACTTGTTTTTCTAAAAACTCGTCGCTGTATAAATTTTTAAACACTATCAAACCCTTCAGCAAATATTCGTTGTGCTAATTCTTTGTCGCCGCCAACTACATGGTCGTTCTTCAACACAATAACTGCATCAGGATTTAAACTGTCAATTAATTTTTCATAGTGTGTTACAACAATTAGAGTGTTGTCTGCTGTACGCCATTCATTTAGTTGTTTGGATAATGCTTTTATACCATCAACATCTAAACCACTATCAGGTTCATCTAACATTGCTAGTTGAGTTTTCAACATATTCATCTGAATCAACTCATTCTTTTTCTTTTCGCCACCACTAGCATCTGTATTCAAATTTCTTTTGTCCCATCCTTCAGGCAGTCCCAAAGAATGACTTATTCCTTTAAAGTTTTCTAAAGTTTGTTTTATATCTGATCCTTTTGTGTTTAATGCTTGTTTAATAAATTGGAAGTTACTTAATCCAGGAATACTTGTAGGATGTTGAAATCCAACAAACATACCTAGCCTTGCTCTTTCATCTACCTCAAGTTCTGATATATCTTCATTATTAAATTGTATGCTACCACTAACTTCTAAATCGGGTCTACCCATAATGCTATGTAATAGTGTGCTTTTACCTACACCATTTGCACCCATAACAATATATGTACGTCCAACATCAAACTCAACGTTGATATTTTCCAATACAGGACTTACCGAGTAATTTGCTAATTTTAACATATATGTATTGTACTACCTTTTAGTATTATTGTCAACAATTATCCTACTGCACCTTCAAGTGTAACACTCAGTAGTTTATTGGCTTCAGCGGCAAATTCTAAAGGCAGTTTTTGGAACACATCTTTACAGAATCCATTGACCACTAAACTAATGGCATCATCTTCTGTAAATCCTCTTGTTGCCAAGTAGTACATTTGTTCTTCGCTGACTTTTCCTGCACTTGCTTCATGTTCAACAGTTGCAGTATCGTTTTGACTTGTTACATATGGTATAGTTAATGCTCTACTGTCTTGTAACATTAAACTGTCACATTTTGTGTAGTTAGATGCATCTTTGGCACCTGGATTTATTTTAACTGCACCTCTATATGTGTTTGTACTATCTCCAAAACTTATGCCTTTGGATATAATAGTACTCTTGGTATCTTTACCTAAGTGTATCATTTTAGTGCCTGTGTCTGCTTGTTGTTTGCCTTTCGTAACTGCAACACTAAAAAATTCTCCTACACTACCTTCACCTTTTAAAATACAACTAGGGTACTTCCATGTAATTGCACTTCCTGTTTCTACTTGAGTCCAAGATACTTTTGATTTTTTACCTTCACACTTGGCTCTTTTGGTTACGAAGTTGTAAACACCGCCTACACCATTCTCATCTCCTGGATACCAATTTTGTACTGTGGAATATTTTATTTCTGCATTGTCTAATGTAATTAATTCTACACAGGCGGCATGTAATGTGTTTTCATCATATGCAGGAGCAGTACAACCTTCTAAGTAACTTACATAACTATCTTCATCTGCTATAATAAGTGTACGTTCAAACTGTCCTGTGTTCCTAGCATTTATTCTGAAATATGTATTAAGTTCCATTGGGCATGTTACACCTTTTGGTATATAGCAAAAAGTACCGTCTGAGAACACCGCAGAGTTCAGTGTAGCAAAGTAATTATCTGTATAGGGTATTACAGTACCTAAATATTTTTTAACTAGTTCTGGATGATCCTGTACTGCTTCACTAATACTGCAAAATATAATACCAACCTTTTCTAATTCTGCTTTAAATGTTGTAGCAACACTTACACTATCAAATACAGCATCAACGGCTACTGTGGGTATAAGGTTATCTGGTTTTGGTTTTTCTGTATCTAGTCCTAACAATGCATCACGTTCATGCAAAGGTACACCTAACTTTTCAAATGTATCTAATATTTCTTGTGGTATTTCATCTTTATCAAACTTTTTAGGTGCTGAGTGATAACTCAATGCTTGATAGTCTACCGGCTCATAATCTAATTCGCCCCAATCAGGTTCTGACATTGACTCCCATCTTTTAAATGCTTTCAGTCTAAATTCTAACAGCCAGTCTGGTTCGTTCTTTATTGCACTTAAATTTCTTACTGTTTGTTCATCAAGACCCGCTGGAAAAGATTCATTCTCTAATTCAGTTATAAATCCTTCTTGATACTTTTGTTTTGCATCAATATCGTCTTGTTTCATTCTACCTGTCTTGTTTTTAATTGTAATGGGTGACCACTTGCTCTTGAAGTTGCAAGTGCTTCTGTTGTTTTTTGTTCTGCTATTTCAAAGTTATAAGTTCCTGCAACTGCCTGTCCATGTTCATGAATTGTCATTGTTAATTCTTTTGCAGTATCAACATTTTTATTAAATATTTCAACTAACAATTTAATTACAAACTCCACTGGAGTATAATCATCATTAAAAATAATTACATCAAACCTCGGTGGGTATCGTAATTCTACTGCTGTTTTTTGTTTTACTGCTTCTTGTGTCATTTATTACCTACTTACTGTGTGGTGGTAGTTTTGCTTCTACAAACCATTCATGTTTTCTTTTAACTGGATTATACTTCTTTAATTTTAACTTCTTATTGTCAATTGTCAAGTTTTTTGTTTTAATAAATGTATAGTGGTACGTATGGTGATCCCTTGTTTCGCCTTCTGGAATCAAATATAATAACGTTTTTCTTTTGTCTTTCTTTGCCATAATAATAAAGGGTAGCAGAAATTACTGCTACCCACATATTTACCGCAAAGTTTAAGTAATTTTAATAGATTGTGGTTTCAGGGCGTCTGGGACGTTCCTAAACAATGATACTCTTAAAATACCATCTTCAAGTTTTGCTTCTTTAACTTCAACGAACTCTGCAAGTTTGAAAGTTCTGATAAAGTTTCTTTCTGCAATACCTTTGTGAAGATACTCAACAGACTCATCTAGCACGTTGCTTTCACCTTTTATAATAAGTGTGCCATCTTCAAGTGAAATATCAATGTCGTCTTTTTTAAATCCTGCTACTGCAAGAGTAACTTCATAGACATCATCATCTTTTTTAGCAATGTTATATGGTGGATAGCCTGTTTGGGCATTATTAAATGTCGGATCGTTGAAAAACTGTTCTGCTAGTCTATCAAAACCGATGCTCATTTTATATAGTGGGGAAAGTGATTCAGATGTGAATCGTATTTGCTTATTCATAATAATCTCCTATATTTAGCAAGTTATATTTCCAACTTTTTAAACCCTTATGGCGAATAAAAAGTTCGCGGTGTAGAGGAGCATTCGTTAGTGTGTGTCCTGTTCCTCTTCACTACTTGGTAATCTTCTTGGTGCTTAAACTCTTGCCAATTTAAGTCCTTTGTTGGTTACCCAAAAATGTTTTTATTTCTAATCCGTCATATGCGAACATAATCAGTCTCGATTTAAAAACTAATGTATTACCTTCTTTGTTTGGTCACCAGTCGGTTTTTTTCACTTACGATCCAATTACCTTGTGTTACCTTTCCGTCGATAATACATGCAATTTCAATTGTAGTAGACTTCATTCACTTACGATCCTGTTGCCCTTACTTTTGTAATTGCAAAGATATTTATAATCTATATACATTATATAGTGTTTTATTGGCAAAAATCAACCTATTTTGGCATCTTTTTTTATTTTTTTTACAAAAAGGCCCAATTTAATAAGGTTCTAACCAATCATTTTTTTGCAAAAAAATATAAATACAAGTAACAAAGTAATAAAGCATTTACGAAAATAAGGAGTAAATCTTATTACACTTAAAAATTAAGGAGTCATAAAATGGCACAAACTCAAAACGCAGGAGCCGTAGTTGCTCCAGGACACGTAGGTGGAAAGGTTATCGCTGGAATTCAAATAGATTTCGGTGCTGACGTTTCAGCAAAATTGGCAGTAGGATCTGCCGTAGACGCAACATTAAAAGCAATCATGAACGAAGGCTTAACAGCATTCGCAATTGGTACAGTTGATGCAACAGGTGGAACAGGACAAGGTCTTAAAGTTCTATTTGAAGGCGAACACGGAACAGATACTTATGACGGATCAAACAGTGAATCACTAGCGGCTCACTTGGAAGACGTTGTACAAGCATTAGGCACAGTTGATGGAATCAACTTAGCAAGTGCAGGAATCACAGCATTCGACCTATAAGTCTTAACAACTTAAAGAAGAAGGGAGTATTTATACTCCTTTCTTTTTGACTTTAGCAAACAAAAAAGATAAATATTAGCAACAGACTCATAAGAGTCCTAATATATTAGGAGAATAAAATGGCAGTAGCAAAAACAAACCCAGCGGCAACTACTACAGGTTCAGCATCAGAAGTAATCGGTAAAGATATCTCAATCTTTTCTTTAGACTATATCGTTGCTAACGCAAGTACTGGCCCAAGTGGAGCTCAACAAGCCGTTCTTAACGCAATCCAAGAAAGTAGAGTAATTTTAGCGGCAGGTCCTCTATCTAACTCTAACACGGAACAAACTTTTATTATTGAAGGTGAATTAGATTCAGGTCTTCAAGCAAGAGTTCAAGCATTAGGAACAATTGATGGTGTAGATTTAAGTGGTACTACAGCAACCGCTCAAACATTATCAATAGCCGTTGGTGCATAATAATTTAGAATAGACATTCTAGTAAGAAAGCAGACTTAGGTCTGCTTTTTTATTGACTTATTTTTGTGCTAAGAACTCTTCGATGTATTTGGTTAAGTTGGTAATAGGTATAGAATCTATAAACTTCAACTTAAACACCATTTCTTCTTCTTTAGTAAACTTACGTTCTTTTGGTCTAACCCAAACATTAACACAAAATCTATGACTGTCTATATCTTCTAGTTTAGGAGTACCCCAACTAATACGCATCTCTGATGGTATATTATTTTCATCAAACCATTTAGTAATTGGAGTAAGAGCATTGTGAACTGCACCATGTACCATAAATTCGTAATCACCGTCATCACTCACAGGAGCACAAATTATTAATATAGCACCATAGTAATCGTCATTTATACTTTTTTCTAAAAAGTTATCTAGTTCTTTATCTCTCGGCATTTTCTTTAAGTACCCTTATAATACCTTCATAACGTCTTATGTCTTCTGGTGTAGAATCATTTTTTAGTTTATTGCATTGCATACATATAACCCAAAAGTTATCTATTGAATCAGGACCGCCTTTGCTTTGTGGAACAATATGGTCAGTACTAGGTGTTGCTTCTAGTGATTTATCTTCTGTGATGTTCTTTCCTAATCCATAATCTAATTTGTGTCCACAGTTTGCACAACATGTTCCACATAATGCTAAAAATTTATCATAGTCAACATTCCATTTCCTAGCATTTACATAAGCCCAAACAACTCTCAAGTCTTTGGACTCACATACTTGTCTGTAAAGTGCTCTGGTATGATATGTACCAGGATCGTATTTAGGATAAAGTTTCATGTGTTTCCATCATTGGCATGTCTATACTAAAAGGCATAGGAACAAGGTCATTGCCGGTTGCTTTTTCATACACATTAATAATACCACTTGCAACTTTTTCAGTATTATTCATACCTTTATAGTTTGTAGGATGTTCATGTTCAAATTCACGTTTGATATCCAGATGTAATCTATTACTATCTTCAAAGTGATTACCAGACTCTATGAATACTTCATCAAACAAATCGTCATCAAACTTGCCATGTACTTCTAACAGTTCTTTTACTTTTAAAAATCCATTCATTGTTGCAGTATAAATTTTATCATTGGGCCAATATGTTCTCATTTTTGTAAGAACAGTTGTAAGACTTTCTCCACCCCATCTGTCAAATGCATTATATAAATCTATCATGTGTGTTATTGAACCAGGACGTCTTAGTTTAAATCCTGTTTCGCAATCAGCATCTATTACTGCTTGTTCAATTGCAATTGGTATTGCATACCCCATAGCAATTTTTTGTTCGTGTACAAAATATTTTGCCATAGGTAATGAATCTACATTTAATGCTAATAGCATTTCAGATTCTACATTAGGATCATCACTTTCTACCCAACACATAGGTACTTTTTTACCAGGATACTTGTTTATCATATGTGTAATGTGTTGTTGTCCATCAGCCACATAGTAAAAACCGTTGCTATCTAAACGTGCTTGACCCGGTGTCATTAGATATGTTTTCCATTTTTTGTCTAGATTTTTTTGATGACTAGGCTCAGCAAATCTTTGCCTACTGTAATTGAATATTATTTTATCAGGATCTACCCATCCTAAATTAATAACATCTTCTGGATTATCTGTACCAAGTTCGATTGGTCCGATACGTTGTTTAACCATTTTTGCAACTGTAGTTGCTTTTACTTCTCTATTCTTTCTACCTTTGGAAGGATCGAAAGGAAGTGTATTTCCTTTTTTACTCATTTTTTACTCCATTTCTTTGGAATTATTATTTAGAGAGGACTTCTTTCCTCTCCACCTATTAAATATTATAACTATTTTTAAGTATTTGTCAAGTCCTTCCTTTTGAAAAACATAACAACACCATACAAACTAATAAGAAACCAAAATATTTCAATCACTATACTAGCAAGGTTTGGTGTATAAATTAAACTTACAGTAACAAGTATTGCTACCAATAAGTTATTAAAACTGTACCAAAACCCTTTAGGGTTTATTTTATCCAGTTGGAGTAATGCATAAGTTACAATTAGTAATGCTACTCCTGTCAATCCTATAAAGTCTGGTAAAGTCATTTTTCTTCTTTTTTATTTGAATCGTAAAGTGGTGGGTGCATGAGAACTTGTTCACGTTTTGATAATGTTTTTCTTCCTATTTGTGAACCTGGTTTATCTTCTCTATGTTCAGGCAAACTGTCTATGTGTTTTTGCACTTTGTCCTTCTTGCCAAAAATCTTTTCCCATGCTTTTGCATACTTGTCATGGTCATGGTCTTTTTGTATGGAGCCTTTGCCTCCATGCCATTGTCCTTTTTTACTTTTGTCTTTTTCGCTCATCTGCTTTTATAAGTGTTTTGTCACAATAAGGACAACATAAATCTATATCTAATAATCTTGTTATTGCTTCATGCTTAACAAAATCTACGTCCTCTTGTTCCATACTATTCCACATTTCTGTAGGGATTGGATACCCAACGTGTTTAGTGTCTGCCAAAATGCACACCAGTAAAGTATCCTATTACTAATGAAATAGGAACAATTATTAATAAGTCTACTGCCCAATGTAAAGCAATGGACAATGTTATTATTTCTCTCCAGTGTATTTTACATACACTAGCCCAATGTTTAATTTTTTCAACCAAATTTTGCACCACTGTTTACATCATTACTTTTTTTCTTTTTAAATGTAAAAAATGTTTTAAATCCACCACTTAATCCCCAAATAGTAAATAGATACACTAAAGTTAATATACCTATCATTTGCAAGATTGCCTCAATCCATTCTACCATTTGTCTAAATTAACTCCTCGAGTATTAAATGTACCCATTGCCCGTGCTTTTCTATAATCAAACGGAACTGATACTGAAAATGGATCTGATAATCCAGTTCCTACCCATTCTGCTGTATTATATAATGTGCTAGGGTTCACATGGTCTAGATACTTGTCTACCCACATATCATTCTTTTCACACCATGCTTCTACTTCTTCATATGTTCCATATACCAATGTTCCCATTTTGTAGGCACTACCATCCGCATGTAAAACTCTTGCAATTTCTTGATGTGAGATACAACCACTAGTATGTGTTAAATCTGCTTCGTATCTATTTGATTTTGTATTGTAAACTTTTTTACTCATAACATTATAGTTTGCCAACTGTTTATAATAAAATATATTAGCATGAAAACTATGGTTGTAATTACAATGTCTGGAATTGGATTACGCATTATAATTCTCCAGCCTATTAGGTATTACAACATCTTGATTACATTGTTCACAACACCTTTTATCTGATACAGGGTATGCATTGTGTGAATATTTGTATAACAACGGCTTTGAACAGATACTACAATCTATTATTTCACCTTTAAGTCTCATGATTGCCGCTTGGGCTTCTTTTTCTGTAAAGTTTGTTGGAAAACTCATTTACCTATGTCCTTAATGTTACTTTTGCCTATAACTTGATATGCACCTTTATTGTAAGCAGGAGCAATAGTGTACTGTTTACAAATCTCTTGTTTTTCTTTTTCCCAATTAAGGTCATCCTTTTTAGTACCGCCTCCGCTAGTCAAAGGCATACTAGGATACTTTTTGTTGAACTCACGCATTTCTTTCATTCTAAAGTTTTCTTCTTGTGAGAATCTTTTAGTTTTAAAGGCTTCTCTACTTCTAGGATCTACTTTAGGTTGTATGCCATGGCAGTAATCAACATACTGCTCAAATGTCCATTTAGGCAAACCCATACGTTTGTGTTCTTTGTTTTTCAGTCGTAAGCCTTCTTCCCACTTGGCAATATTTGCCTTGGTCATTTTAGGCTTATACTTTCTATTCCTAATGGTCGTGAGACCTTGTGCAAGATGCATAGTCATAGTATTAATTATACCAGATAAACTGGTAAATGTCAACCTATTTTTTTGTATTAAGACGTCTTAAAGCACCCATTTGGTATGCACCAAATAGTATTAACGGCAAGAACAGTATAATGTTTTCTGTTGTTTCCGCTAGGTTAAAAAGGCTTATTAGGTATCCGTATGCAAAAACTATTGCACTTAATCCTGTGATTATAGCCAAACCGGTTAGCATGTTTAATGCCATTTCTTTATATTCTATCATATTTACTCCTATGATTTTTGGTTAATTAAGCACTTATAATACACGATGTTGTGGTATTTGTCAACCAGAATATGCATATATTGTGGTTTTTTAGTCAAAAAGAAAGGGCGATATAAAAATATACCACCCCAACTATGTTATTAATAACTTAAAAGGACTTATCTAACTAATGTTAGAATGATTTGCTGACTGAAAATACAAATGTATCTTCGTCTGCAAGTCCTGAGCCGTCTTCAGCGGCAAAGTCCACATAAGCAACTGTTCCTTCAATACCTGCTGGTAAATCAAAACTTCTACTTACTGACCAATTGTCGCCTACACTATCCCAAGAACCATAAGACACATCAACTGCGTCCATTACGTTATATGAGACTTCTGTGTAGTCTGTGAAGTCATCGTTTCCGATGTTGTGAGATATAGTCAAGTCTTTGTATGTACCTGAGATATAAATCTCTGATCCATCTAAAGATGCATCACCACTATATGCATAGTCGATGTAACCAACGTCAAGACTAATGTCATTGCCGATTGATCCAGCCCAACCTACATATAGGTCAGTTTCTCTGTCAGCATCACTGCCAGCATAAGAAACTTCTGATGCCCAAACTCCAGCATAGATACCTTTTCCTGCGTCTAATTCAAGACCCATAGATAAAGCACTATCTCCTTCTGTTTGAGATTGCCCTCTGAAAATGTAGTCACTTCCGTAACCAACACTTCCGCTCACTGAAGCCGCTTGGGCTCCGAATGCCATAACAGACAATAGTATAATTACTAAAGCCTTATATACATTCTCAATGTTGAATAAATTCTTCATTTATTCCTCCTTTTTTATTATTATATACTGATAACAACAGACAGAAAAACTGCCTGTTTTGTCACAGTAATCTACTATTATATAGAATTATAAGGAAGAAGTCAACCTTTTATTCAGATATTATTAACAACTTATCCACAGGTTATTCACAATCAACCTGTGAGTCATTATCCTCCAAAATTTGCACTTCGGCAGTTTTTTCTCTGCGTCTGTTAAATCGAATTAACTCTATGTTGCCTTCTGTCCATAAAAATATTAAACAGAAGACAACATTTAATCCAATTTTCTTTCACTTACTTTTGGACATTTTTCAACTCAAAAAAAAGCACACCTAAGTGTGCTTTTTTATTTAACCTTACGGTTAATTGTCTTGCTTACGAATTGGCAAGTGCTTGGTAACCAGCGGCAATAACTTCTCTTGAAGCAGTACCTAATCTGTATTTGTTGGTTACTCTACCTTTTGAATCACTGTGAGTGTTCAGGTAAATTGGAAAACCTTTAAAACGTAATGCTTGGATTACTGCTTGTGGGTTTCCTGCGCCGAATCTAGCGGCGATTTGCTTAGAAGTAAGTTCTGCACCATTTTGTAATGCTGTTAGAACTTTAGTTTCTTTACTTACGAATGTTGTTGTAGTCATATGACCTCCTAATTTCAACATATTTACAATTTTAAAATATAATTTTATCATTGCTTTTCTATTCTGCTAAGGACAATTCCTTAACTTATAAACTATTATACTTCTTTTATCCACAAAGTCAACCTTTTTTTGATTCTAAATACGTTTCGTTGTGAATCCACTTGTTTTTCTTGATAAATCCCCATTCTCTAATACGTGGACCTACAAAAAATAAAGTCCAAGTATCAACATTAGGGTCAAGTTCAATACGATGAAGGGAACGGCTACCAGCAACTTTAATAGTGCCAGGCTTACGCCAAAAACGACCTTTAGGAGTATGCTCCCAATAGCCGCCACTAAGAATAATAGTACAATAACTCCAAGGATGGTCATGTAAGTCATCTGGATCTCCTTTGTGAAAATTGTGTATAAAAACGTTGAAGGGGAACCATTTCCTATCTTTTAAAAATAGATAATATCTAGTTAGATATGGTTCTTGGTGTATTCGGTCCAGTATTATTCTTTTCCTACCGCACCTTTCTAGTAGATTAAGAAGTATTTTCATGTTCTGCAACTCTCTGTCTGAGACTGGTACTGCTAAAACTATGGTCTCTACCATTGAATACTAATTTAATATTCCTGTCTTTGCATATTTGCTTACCAGTGAATTGTTTATCTTTGTATTCTACTCCTAACAATCTAACATTAATAGGCAATGTTAAAAGTAAATCCTCTAAATCCTGCTCTGTTGCATAACACACTATTTCATCTACATATTTTACAGCCGCCAACTGTATTTGTCTTTCTACTAAACTTTGTACTGGCGGATTTTTACTTTCTGGTCTATCTATTGTAGGATCTGTTTGTAGTCCTACAATAAGGAAATCACAATTTCTTTTTGCTTCTTCAAGCATTGTGATATGTCCTGCATGTAACAAATCAAATGTACTACAAGTAAATCCTATTTTGCCACAATCTTTATAACTTAATCTCATCTGTGTTCCTTAAAGTTGGCATTCCATTTGGCTCTAATTCACCTGCTTGTAAATGACAACTTATGTAACTTGAATTGTCTATAACTTTCCTAAGTTCCTTATCTAACTTGCTACCATAATTCATAAGTTCACTAGTGTAAGGGACTTCTATTTGTATTGTTGCTCTTATTGTTTTCATGCAAAGTCTTTAAGCATTTTCCTAATTTCTAATGCATGTTGTTCTTCTTGACCTATTTGTCCTCTAGAATACTCTTCCAAATACACACTAGCACCTTCTACTTCTTGTAACAATTTTTTATACAAGTTTACTGCATGTGTTTCATGTTCTAAACTTTCTTCAAGTATTTTTAAAATAGAATGGTCATGTGATTCTTCTATGTTTGCAATTACTTGACTTGGATGTCCATTTAGTCCTGTAATAAGTTCGCCAGCCTGTAAAGCATGATCCAAACTTTCTGTTGCTTGTTCTTGCAAAAAAGTTACAATAGGAATCCTATAAGGTCCTGTTACCATTAGTGAACTGTGTGCATATCTTACTACACCAGCCATTTCATATTCAATAATCTCATTTAGTATTTCACATACTTTAGATTCATTTAACTCTTTCAATTCCATCATTCTCCGTTGTAATACTCAAGACGTTCAATGTCGTCTTCAGTGGTTTCTTCGCCATATTGTATTTCTATAATATGACATGGTTCTTTTTTTATGTTATACACTTGATGCCATTCATTTGCTTTCACATGAAAGTCATCATCTGCTTTAAGTGTAAACACAGTAAAATTATCTGGATTGCTGGCACTATACTTTATTTCGCATTCGCCTTTACTAACAAACCATATTTCACTTCTTTTAAAGTGCCGTTGATAACTTATACCTTTCCCTGGTTCTATTATCAACTCCTTTACACGAACTGCTTCATCCTGAAACAAGTCTGAGAACTCGCCCCAGACTCTTCGTGTTGTTGGATATTTCCATTCCTTTAATATCCAACTGCTACTGTTTGCTTTGTTGTCTCCTCCGACTCCAAATTCAAACTGTACACCCTCGACTTCCATTTCTGGAATGTTATCTTTTGTTCTGTCACCTCCGTTGCAAAAGATAATGTTATGATGTGTATAAGCCTTCTTGGCTTGTTCAAGGGCCGCTTTAGCACTTCCATCACTATCATCAAAACCCCAAACAGTATCTACCATTTCGAGTCTTTCAATAATCTCTGCCCTTTCTTCAAATGGCATAAAGGGCCTGCCTTTTTTTCTAGTCAACCATGCGTCACTGTTCAACGCAACAACTAAGTGATGTCCTAGTCTTTTCGCTGACTCTAAGTAACTAATATGTCCTGAATGTAGTGGATCGAATCCTCCACTAACTATGACAACGGTCTTGTCCATTAAAAACCACGACTTCTCTGCATCTTAGCAACTCTCTCGTTGTATTCTCTAACACGCCTTGTTTTACGTTTGGACTTCATCCATTTCTGACCAGTGGGTAAATACTGTTTCATTTCCCCACGTGCTTCAGCATCACGGACATATTTGTTCCAACGTTTTACTGCTTGTTGCTTTTTACGATTACGTTTTGCACTAGGCTTTTCGTAATACTGTTGCTTTGCTAATTCTTTTTGGAAATCTGATTTTTCCAACTTACGTTTTAAAATACGCAATGCTTTACCAACATCACCATTTCTAACTTCGACTGCCGCTTTGAACTTATCTAAATAATGTCCTTCTTTCTTTGGCTTGTCATCTCGCCTCTTATTGTTCCACTGTTTTGTGAAATCTTTATTTCCTTGTCTATTTCTAGGTTTGTTCAACTTTTACCTCTAAGTTTAATTTTATAATCTGAATCAATCTTTTCATTACCGTTAGTATATACTAATGTAGGATAACTGTCAACCGATTTTGTTGGATATTGTTTAAAGAAAACGTTCTTGACCCCATTTTCCTTGAGTTTAGGCGCTCTATACATAATATTGTGTAAACTGTTTTCCACTATGGATTTAAGTCCTCTCGCACCTGTTTTACGTTTTGATGCCATTTTGGCAATGTCTTTGATATATTGTTTTTCAAATGTTAATTCTATATCATCATATTCTAATAACTGTTTGACTTGCGGTAAAATACTTGCTTTACTGTTTAAAAGTATTTTTTCCATGTCTTCTTCTGTAAGGTCTTCTAGAGTAATTAGATTTGGTAATCTTCCTATTAATTCTGGTATTAATCCATAAGATATTAAATCATCATGACTTACATGGTCTTGCCATTGTGTTTTTTCTTTTTTGTTTTGTAGTTCTGCATTAAATCCTACACCTTTTTTGTTTTTGACTCTTGCAGTAACTTTTTTATCTATACCTACAAATGCACCACTACATATAAACAACACATTTGATGTATCAAAATTTAGTGTATCAAAGTTACGTTTACTGCTACCATTATGTACTTTAATACTTGTTCCTTCTATAAGTCTTAGTAATGCTTGTTGTACTCCTTCTCCACTAATATCTTTTGTATTAGCATTAGATTCACCACTACGAGCCTTTTTATCTATTTCATCTATAAACACAATACCTTTTTGTGCTAATTCTATGTTCCAATCACATGCATCTAATAAACGTTCTATAACACTTTCTACATCTTCACCTACATAGCCTGCCTCTGTGAGTGTAGTAGCATCTGCTATTGTAAACGGTACATTCAAATATTCTGCTAGTGTAGATGCCAGTAATGTTTTACCTGTACCTGTTGCACCTAACATGATTACATTACTTTTTTCTATTTTTACATCTTCCTGACTGTAATATATTCTTTTATAATGATTATATGCACAAACACTTAATACTTCTTTGGCATAATCTTGACTGATTACAGTTTCATCTAGGTGTGTTTTGATTTCTTCTGGATTTGGGATTTCATCTAAGTTGAAGTCTTCTGTTATCTCTTCATCATTAAGGATCTTATGGCTAATTGATATACATTCATTACAAATATATGCATTTGGGCCTGCAATTAATTTTTTAACTTCGAAACGTTTTTTACCGCAAAAACTACACGATAAATTTTCTGTGTCTTTTGTGTCTGCCATTTATTTTTTCAAATACCTCTGTCTAGTATCGGTGGGATCTTCATCTCCATCTTTGGGTAATGGTATTGCCCAGAACCCTAACTGTTTATTTACTTCTTCTTGGCTTAAATCTTTAAGCATAGTGAGTACTTCATCAGTACTTAAATCATTTACATTCAATTCACTGTTTGCTATTAAAGTTGCCGCTCCTAGTAAATCTCCTGTTGCTTCTCTTTCTATAACTTTGGGACGTCTTGGGCCTTCAACTACTTTTTCTATTTCTTTTACTATTTCAACAGGAACTTCTACTATTTTTTCCACAGGTACTTCAACTATTTTTTCAACAACTTTAGGTTTTACTTTTAATTTTTTCTCTAGTTTTTCTAGTTCTGCTGTTAGTCTATCTATTTCACTATTGTCTGTTCTAACTACAACTCGTTCTGGTCCTTGTACATGTACAATTTTTTCAACAGGAACTTCTTTTTCAACAATCTTTTCTACTTCTTTGATTACTTCTTTTTCAACTGGTACCTTGACTTTTTTGATTACTTCTTTTTCAACAATCCGTTCTACTTCAACTGGTACTTCTTTTATTACTTCGACGGGGACTTCGATGATTCTTTCTGGTCCAGGGACCTCTTTTTCGATAGTGACCAATTTCTCTTCTGGGACCTTGACCTCTTTCTCAACTGTGACAATCTTTTCGACCTCAACTTTCACCTCCTTAGGCTTTTCAGCCAATTGCGTTTCTAGGTCTTCTATTAAATCTAAAGCATCATCTAACATTATTAATGTGTTAGCATACTTTGTATTTAAACTATCTAATGCCTGTTTAACTGTTATCTTTTTTGTCATCTTTTTTCAGTTTCTTTTCCAGTCGTTTTTCTAATTCCTTAATAGCAGGAGGTGTACTTAAATCTATTTCTGCTTCTACTTCTTTTTCCACAACTTTCTCAACTTCTCTGATGACCTCAACAGGTACTTCTTTAATAACTTCTTTTTCTACAATCATCGGTGCAGGTTGTTTATATCCTGACATTACATCTGCGGCATCATCCACCGCACTTGGTGAGCTTGATTGCCTTTTCAATGGTTGCTGATTAACTTCTTTTAATTCTTCCCTAATATCAGGACCTGTTTTCTCTAAGTTGATACCATAACGTAATAACGTTTGGTTAGCGGCTATGATTAACATAACTGCTAGTGGATCAAACACAAAGACAAGCATTAAAATGAATACTTGTACTGCTTTGTCTAATAAATCTTCACTATCTCCTCCAAAAAGTAATTGTGCTACATACTTAATTGGTCCTACTTCTTTTTCTAATGTTCTTACAACACTTTCTGCATCATATTTTTCATCTTTAAGTGTTGCTATTTCTATATAAATTGCATCTATCTGTTCATTGTAATCTTCTATCTTCAAAAGATTAGCATCTTGCTGTTCTGTATTACTGTTTCTTAATCTATTAATCTCTGCATTAGCATTATCTATTGTTCTTTGTGCTTGGGCTCTATAGCCATCAATGTTGTCTTGTTGTTTATCAATATCTTCTTTAATACTATCACGTTGGTCTTTCTGAGATGTGAAAAGGTCATTAGCCTGTGCAACATAGTCTATCTTTTCTGTGGTATCTCCTTGAAATAATCCACCTTCATCTGTTGTGATTACTTCAACACCTTTGTTTCTTAGGTCATTTACTGCTTTGTCTAATACTGATAGTTGGTCTCTTAAACTTTGTATTTGTCCTTGTGCATATTCTATATCACCTTGTACTCTTGCCCATGCACCATCTCTAATATCTTCTTGTTGTGCTATACTTTGACTTACATCTACTGTTCCACCTATGCCCAATATACGGTCTTCTAGTGTTGATATTTTATTTTCTTGTCTACCTATTTGCCCATCTATACGTTCTACAATAGCAAAAGCATCTCCACTTTCACTTGCTTGATCCAAATGTGCTTTACTAAGATACCCAAAAATACCCATACTAGTTATAACCATTAGAATAAAAACAGCAGTCGACAGATATGCCTTCAATGTAAATGAAGTTTCATTCCAATATCTATATAACCAACTTGCTGTTAGAAGTTTGCCCACTTCTAGTGTGCCTGCCATAATCGCTATAGGCATAGCGGCGGCACTGAAAATCGCCATAAGTCCAGCAATACTGAACCAGGCGGCTACTCCGGCAATGGCAAGAGCAGTTATTAAAGTTAATATACCGAATAACATGCAACTATTTATCGGTAATTTCACTATGAATTAACACATATTGAAATAAATATCAGTATGGAACTATACTGGACACACAATCAAGCAGATAAAACACTAAAAACTATAATTTTTAATAACGACTATAATCAAGAATTATACTACACCACAGAAGATGGTGGGCAAGTAATTAAAAAGTATTTTAACGATAACCTAGTAACTTCTTTTGTACGCACAGACAAGGAAGATCCTTGGGAAGAAGAAAAAGTATGGATAGGTGCAACATATCCAGAACAAGTAAAAGGATCATATGAACCAATGTGGTATCTACAAGAATTATCAGAAGAAGAATATAAAGAATGGGAAAATACACATGATTGGGATATGTCTATGCCTTTATATGGTATAAGTGAGGATGGTTTTTATTTAGATAGACTGCAACGACATTCGCATGTTCAAGAAGGACGTGATATGGAAAATGTTGTTATAGACCTAGACAATAAACTTTGGATTGAAAAAGATAGTGAAGGAAACTATTACCAAAGAGAATGGTGTGAAGAAAACAATAGTTTCTACAATGTGCAACCTTGTTGTGTATTTCCAAACAATCCTGGAAGGACGTTACTTAAAGATTATTCCGAAGAGTAACTAATTTTTTGATGGTCGTTACGTTCTACAGTAGCACTATTATGTCCATGCTCTCTAACTGTAACTTCTTGTACCCAACATCTACCATCTGTAAGTTCAGATACTAAATCCTGTGCATAGTCAAAGACCATTTCTGCAAATCGTTCACAACCTGTTGCAGAAACAATTCTTAAATCAAGTAACTTTTTCTCTTCTAACTGTTTGAACGTTTCCAATTCTGGGTCATCTTCTGCAACCAAATATGTATGGTCAAACATTTCTGCTAACCAATTTTTAAGTGGCTTTAATCCACCAAAGTCCACAATCCAATTTCTTTCATCTAGTTCACCACCAAATTTAAGTTCAAACTGTAATGCATATCCGTGTATTAAATTGCAATGGCTATCTGCTCTCCATTGTCTAAATGCACAACTATGTCCAGTTGCATGAGAATAAGTTTTACCTGAATAAAATCTTTTGTTTACCATTATAGTGTCTCTATCTTGCTTGTTTGTTTTTGATATCCTTTACTAACTTCATCATTAGTTTTTGCAATGCTTAAAATATGTTCCATTTTAAGTTCTACTGTAGTATCAGGATTGACTGTCATCATATATGGCATAAGTCCAAAACCTTCTGGTCCTCTACCAACTATAAGAGGTTGTGTTAGTTCAACTAAACCATCACTATCTCTTTTATCTTTTTTTAATCTTGCGATTAGTTCTTCACCAGTTGTAAGCCTACAACTAACTACTTCGCCTTCTTTTATAATCTCTATTAACATATTAGAATTCCTGTAATATTTGTATTATATAGAATATATATGAAAAGTCAAGCATTTTTTATAACTATTTTGGACATTGTATTTCTAAGTTCATTAGGCTCACTTATAACATAGGATTGCTTGTATTCTTTACAAAAATATTTTATTGCATTTTGCACATCTTCCATAAACCAATCATCTAAAACAATCACCGTACCATCTTTACAATATTGAAATACCCATTCTAAGTCTGCAACTTTTTGTTCGTAAGTATGTCCACCATCTATATAAATGTAATCTAATATTGGTAATTTTAGTTTAAGAGGTGTATGTCCTTTTATCAATTCTACTTGCGGATAATCTGCAAAAAGTTTTTCGTTGTTTTCAAAAGTGTATGCTTTAGGATTGCTTATTTTTGCAGTTGGTATGTCTAAGATATTTTCTTCAAATACATCAGGCAAACCTGCTGTGGATTGTAATTCTGTATAATTATCTATAGTAATAATTTTTTTAGGATTGCCGTATTCTATTAAATGTAAAGTACTTTTACCACAGTAGGTGCCTATTTCTAAACACACGGAGTCCTGTGTAACATGTTCTTTAATTACATGTTCACAAAATTTTGCCTTTTCTGGGGAAAGGAATCCAATAGTATTCTTCCACGTTTTACGCATAAGAATATTTAATTAATAAGTTAATTAAAGTTATACTATTCCGGCTTCTTCCAAAGTTATATCTATTGAACCTTCTCTGATTAACTTTTTACGATTAGCCATATGCTTATCTTGAATTTCTTCTTTACTGCCTCCGAAGTATGCAACTGCATGTCCTTCTTCAACTAGTATGTCAGTAACAAGTCTGCCATTATCAGTGACAAAGTCACCTAAAATACGACCAAACTTGCCTCGCATGTCTTCGCCTTTTCTATTAATCTGTGTTTTGAGAATTGGGCCTGATTTTCCACCTATCAATTCTTTCAATCTAGCCTTACTAGCCAAGCCAAATTTCTTTTCAACTTTATCTCTAGTTCTGCTTTCTGGTGTATCAATACCCATGATACGAACTCTTTCGTCTCTGAGCATGATATCAAATCCTAAATCAATGTCAACGTCCACTGTGTCACCGTCAATTACCTTGACGACTTTACATCTGTACTCGTACATAATTACTCCTGTGTTTCCTACAAGAGTATTTATCTTAAACTACTGTTTTAATCGTTCCTAACTAAGAAGGTATGATTGCTTAGAATAGCAACTACAGGATATACTTGACCCCAACTTGGCTGACTAATATTATGATTATAATAATGTGTTGCACCACTTGTTGGATCTATTGTTACGCCATACATTGCTAATAGTGAAACTTGAACACTTTGTTTCCAGGCTTCCATATTAGGACCAATAGATTTTCCTTGCATGTTACCTTTGTAATAAACAACTTGTATGTCATCACTTTTGCCATCACAATACCAACTGAACTGACAAAGTCCTATAATAGGAACTTGATATCCTCTCCAGTTCATTCTCAGTTTGGCTTGTTTTGTAACACCACAAATAGTATTAGGGTATTTTTTATGTGCAACTCTGTTGAGTGTGACATGTGCTACTGCTGATTTACCCGCAAGGTTTTCACCTTTGGCTTCATGATAAACATTTTGTGCTAAACAAAATGCTTCTTCTTTATCTATTAAGACGTCTGTTGCATTGTAAGGTGCATAACTTAACATCATTGATGTTAAAATTGCTAGAAGTGTTTCCATACTTATACTCTCCCTTTAATTTTTTACTATGCAACATTCCTTATAATTTTTTCATTAGCATAGTCAAGGATGTTACCTTTCTCATCTCTACCTGGAGATGTTGTAGCATGTATAATGCTATCAAAGTCTCTAATGTTGATACCAGTTCTATTAAACACACTATCAATAACTCTGTCTCTCATCACTTTCATATGAGGAACATTAATACTTACTGGGTATTTTGAACCTTCTGGATGGTCAATGTTTTCTTCATGACCATACCACATTTCTTCAAGAGCAGTAAGTTGAATATTTACTGATTCTGAATCATTGTCGTTCTCATTGTAGCAAGTAAAAGAACCAATATGATATCCTGGTATAGATACAATTTTGTCTTTGCTTTGATTTTGTGTGTTTAAGTTACTCATTTATTTCCTACCTTCCTTGTTAAAATATACATATATTATAACGAATTATAGGGTCAATGTCAACCTTTTTTGCTAAGAATTCTGGCAGATATT
>JACLAC010003221.1_pt1 | contig 68248 bp, 74 predicted proteins | sample 8027881 | NCBI WGS metagenome assembly JACLAC01 (sample SAMN15725517, study PRJNA655200) | protist metagenome | isolation source: fluorescence activated cell sorting (FACS) single amplified genomes of... | place: Spain: Blaines Bay Microbial Observatory, Mediterranean Sea | collected 2016-01-19
CAACCTATCTGGGTTCTCATTCGTCATTGGTGGTTGCCTCTTGTTCATATAGCGATCGTAGTGTTCTTCTTGCCCGTGCGAGAAGACTTTCCACAGCGCGAACGCTTGTGTGCATAATTTGAGCGATATCTTTATTGCCGAAACCTTGGGCGTGCGCGAGCAAGATTGCTGCTCGTTGAGATTCTGGCAGACGGCTAAGTTCTTTGTTGAGCCATGCCATATCCGTTGTTAGGTTTTGTCGCGGCGCGGTTGGCTCATTGTTCGAATCCAGCGGTTCCGTTGCAAATTTTTTCTTACGCGTTGCATCTATAAACTTGTTATACAAAACTCGATGGAGCCAGGTTGTCAAAGCACTTTTACGGAAATTGTAGGTCGAAGTCTTCGTCCATACGACAAGCCAGGTTTCTTGCACAAGATCTTCGGCAAAACTTTGCGAGGCGGTCAGGCGTATGGCGTAGCTATACAGCGCGTCAACATGACGCTCCAAGAGCTCAGCAAATGCTTGCTCGTCGCCCCGTTGTACTGCTTGCATGAGGACTTCGTCGGATTGTGGCTTCAAAAGCTAGTTGCTTATCCGGCGTTTTTCGCGTTTCCGGGGTGCGTAGCGCGGAGTGTACGTAACTCCCTTCGAGTCACCTTACCGTCGCTGTTTTTATCCGCACGACGAAGGCGTTTACCCCTCGTAGGCATCTCACTAGGTACCAGTACGCCATTCTGGTCTGCGTCTAGGTGCTTGAATGTGGCACGCTGTCTTGCGCGCTTGCGGACTGTGCTATCGCCGTTGGCAAATTCGTCGGCATTTAGCCGGCCGCTGTTATTTTGGTCTAAAAGATCGAACAGCTCTCTTTGTACGGATTCACGTGTTGCGCGAGAGTTCGTGCTGTGATGGCGTGCCTTTGCCCGTTTGTGATGTGCCCCTTGCGTCCGGCGTTTGTCTTGATGAAGGCGCTTGTACCCGTTGTTTGGAATTGGTGCAGCCTCAAATTCGGTGAGGTCCACCTCGCCGTTGCTGTTAGCGTCCAATGCCCGAAAGTGCGCGGCGGACCTCGCTTCGACCTGCTCCAAATCGATTGGAAATCGGTCATCGTCAGGTGCCGCGAAGCCGCTCGTCGCGGCGGTCGAGGCGAATATGAAAGCGGCAAGGACACGTAAGGTGGGTTTGGGTCTAGTGCTAAAGATCTGTTCCAACATGAGTTCTCCTAATGCGTTGCTATAAATCTAGGCAGCTCTGACGGTTATGAAAGGCGTCCTACCTGTCTATACGCAAGGGCGGTGGAATTCCGTTGCTCATTCGTATTTAATTTCGGCGACCGTGTAACTAAATTCGCGGATGCTATCGTCTGTTTTTAATATCCGTGGGATGCCCCCTTCGCGTTGTTCCTCAAGGACAATTTCGTCATCGATTTGTTTGCCGATGAGCGCGCGTGCCAGGGGCGCGTCGATCGAGATGTAGTATGGGTCAGCATCGAATTCGTCCGCCCCAACAATACGATAACGCTGAGTTGCACCGTCCGCTTTTTCCAAGGTCACCCATGCACCAAAAAACACGGACGTTTGGTTTGTTGGGGATCTATGTACGACGATGAGTTCGTCTAAGCGTTTACTTAAGAACTGGATCCGTCCGTCGATCTCTCGCAATTGGCGTTTGCCATAAATGTATTCAGCATTTTCTGAACGGTCACCGAGAGCCGCGGCTTCAGAGACTTTGGCTGTCACTTCGGGACGTTTTTCTTTCCAAAGGTACGTTAACTCTGACTGCAGGCGGTTGTGTCCTTCGGGCGTAATGTAGGGTGAACTCTTGAGTCGAGGTGGTCGATATCGACTCATGGCAACAGCGCTACGGCTCGCCTAGGGCGAGATGTCTTGCAGAAAACTCACGAACGCTGCGTTCGTGTCCGCCGCCGCTTCCTGTTGAACCCAATGGCCGATGTTGGGCAAGAGTTCGATAGTGAGATTTGGCACGAGGGGTGCCATACGAGATCGTATTTGTTCTGCGTTTGCACCACCGATAACCATATCCTGAGTACCGGCAATAAACAGGGTTGGGATCTGAATAACGGGGTTTGTGATATCTGCAGAGGCTTCCCAGTTGCGGTCGAAGTTCCGGTAATAATTGACCCCGCCTCTAAAACCCGTGCGTTCAAACTGCCTAACGTAGTAGTCGAGTTCAGCCTGTGAAAGCCAATCGGGCAATCCCAGTGGCTCTCCCATACGCGGTAACCAGCCGCCTGCGGCTCTTTTCGGGTCTGTGACCGCGGCGGGATTTCTCGGTGAGGTGGGTGACTGATAGATGCTGAATAAAAATTCACGGGTATTGGCATCATATTCAGCTTCTGCGACACCGCCTGGTTCGTTGTGATAGAGCATGTAAAAGAAGTTATCGCCAACATTGCGTTTCATGCCTGCCAGTGGCGCTGCCGGCGCTCGAGGACCGTACGGTACGCTCATCAAGGTGAGGCTCTTGAAACGATGGGGGTACCGAACGACGGTGTGACTTGCCACTGGCGACCCCCAATCGTGCCCAGCCATGTGGCCTTGCTCTACCTTCAAGGCATCGAGAATTCCAACCATATCGGCGGCGAGGATATCAAGCAGGTATTGTTCAGGCTCTGCGGGTGCCGACGTCAATCCGTAACCGCGCATATCCGGAGCCACAGCGTGGTAGCCAGCTGCGGCGAGCGCTTTAAGTTGATGGCGCCATGAAAACCATGACTCAGGAAAGCCATGCGCCATTAAAACCGTGGGTCCGGTTCCGGCCTCCGCGATGCGTACGGTAATACCGTTGCTTTCAACATAGCGGAAGCTGATGCCGTCTATGGGCGGAGAATCGTTAGCGGGCGTCGACTCGGCGGCTGACGTGATTGGCGTTACGGTAAAGAAAACTACGGCGAAGAAAGCGGCAAAAAGGCGCATCTAGGTTCCTAACATAGGCGTGCTCAGACCCTAACCCATTTGCTGCATTTAGTCAGTGCCACCTGACACGCAAGCGCGTTTATCGACGGGTGACGCCCAAGCTCAGTTAGACGGGTTTAGCTCTGGGCGTCGTTTATCGTGATGCATGATAACCATGTAGGTTTGTTGCCCGGAGCGTATGATTGCAGGGAAGATCATACTCATCGCAACTGATTAAAATATGAATAAGACCATACGTTTTTATTGGGATATTGGCTCCACCAACACTTACTTTGCATTCCACCTTTTACGTTCTCTTGCTGAGCGTTACGGGGCAAATATTGAGTATGTCCCATTTAATCTGGGCTACGTCTTCCGCCATCATAACTACGCGCTCACTCAGGAACCCGCTGCCAAGATGAAAAACCGCAAGGTTGATTTGATGCGTTGGGCCAAACGGTACGATTTACCATTCCAAGTGCCGAAAGAATTTCCGATCAAAACCAGTCGTGTCTTGAGAGGGGCATTGGTAATGCGTGAGCATGACTTAGAGGTTGAGTACATGGAGGCTGTATTTAGACGCTACTGGGAAGAGCAGGACGCATCGATACAAAGCTATGACGGCTTGGCGGCTACCGTCGAGGCGCTGGGGGTTGTCGCGTCCGAATTTGAAGCGCGAGCTGAGTCTGACGAGATGCAGGCGCAGTTCATAGAGACAACGCAAACGGCGCTTGCCGAGGGCGTTTTTGGTGCACCTATCATGGTTGTCGATGGCGAGACCTATTGGGGTAAAGATCGGTTTGAATTTATCGAAGATCACCTCAAGAAATCGAAATTTTAGGGGGAACAAGGCTCAATAATGGATGACCGTGCTGCATAACAAGCGTTGTTCCCGACGGATCAGGCCATAGCTCGCGTCAATTCGGTCGGGCTGGTGGCGATAGAGAGGCTCAGATAGATCAGTCTGTCGCATTCATTTTCGGCGGTATTGAATGTCTATTAGAAGCCCGATCGTCCGATTGAATCGATCACTCACGCTGGTAACGTTTTGTCAGGCTAAGGGGCTAAAAAAACGTCAATGTTCTCCGCAGAGGTAATCCCTTGCTCGGTGATGATCCCAGTTACCAATGATGCTGGTGTGATGTCGAAAGCAGGGTTCAGCACTTTTACCGTCGCAGCGTGATCCCCTAACACTTCTTGTTTGTCGCGCTGTTCGATGGGTACTTGTTGCCCTGAGGACGTTTGTCGGTCATATGTGGATGAGGGGCATGCGACATAGAACGGTATGCCGTAGTGTTTGCACAAAATGGCGACGTTGAGGGTACCGATCTTATTGATCACATCACCATTGCGCGTGACCCGATCGGTGCCGACGAGCGCTAGATCTATTTTTCCTGACGCCATGGTTGTAGCTGCCATATTGTCGCAGATGAGCGTGACATCAATCCCGGCCTGGTCGAGTTCCCATGCAGTCAAACGAGCCCCTTGATAGAGTGGTCGGGTTTCGTCGGCGTAGACTCGAAAGGGAATGCCGCGGTTGTGTTGTTCGTACATCGGCGCGGTCGCTGTGCCAAGGCGAGAAACGGCCAAAGATCCTGCATTGCAATGCGTGAGGACGCCTTGATTGGGTTGGATTAAGTCGGCCCCGTGTTTGCCGATGTTCTGACAGATCGCGAGATCTTCGTGATAAATCGCGAGCGCCTCACGCTCTAAAGTCTCCGTGGATGGAGATTCTGCCCATGATTTAACGACTCGGTCGAGAGCCCAAGACAAATTGACGGCGGTTGGACGAGCGCTTTTTAAGTACTTTGCGATTCGTTCAAGCTCTTGCTGCGATGGATTGGGATTGCTGAACATCGCTTGCGTGAGTGCAAAACCAGCAGCGACGCCTATAGCGGGCGCGCCCCGGACCGCCAAGGTATTGATCGCTTGCCAGGCGTCTTGCATTGTCTCGATGGTAAGATAAGTTTGCTGGTGTGGTAGGACTCGCTGATCAAGAAGGTGAAGTTTGTGGTCTTCCCACTTCAAGGTTTCGGGAAGGTTCAGATTCACGACGTCAGTGCCCGTGCTTTTGCCAGATAGGAGACTAAAAGCCCACCACAGTCTCGAGCAAGATGGCCCAGGGCGAAGATACCGTCTTCGTGGCCCGCCGTTGCAAAAACCAGTGGCCTTGATGGATTGTCTACTAACAGCCGGCTCACGGCGCCAGCCATTTCACGCGAGCCGTAGCGGACGCTGCCTGCTGTTTCCGGCAGTTTGAGCTCCGCTCGTGCTGCCCAGATTTCGCGACTGTGGACGTGAAATACGAACCGTACTCGTTGGTCTGCTTGATAAATCATCGCGTGTGTTATTGCTTCTGAGGACGGCGGCTCACTGCCTTCGGCATCGATCCAAAAACGGTCGAGATTGGCGTCGACTACACGCACGACATGTTCTGGTAGAAGTTCCTGAGTACCACTGGTCTGGCTCGCTGTAATGACAAATCCGGCATCGTCCAAGCGACTCAGGTTGCCATAGGCATAGCCACCATATTTGTCAGAATGTTGGCCAAGTAGATCTAACGCGAACAAAATTGAGCGCCAGGCGGCAAGCTCTGCGAATGTGGTTGTATCTAACGCTTCCTCATCTGAGGGGCTTAGGTCGTAAGCGAATTGGATGGTCCCTTCGACTTCGGACAAGTGTAAAATACCTCATTTTTCCTAATCGTAATCATGCCACGGTACGCAGCATAGCTAAATCACGCAAAGAAAACGGATGACAGAGGAATCAGCATGAAAGTTAGGAAAGCGGCGGGGGCACTAGGTGCCTATGTTAGTGGTCTAGACTTAACCGAGATCGTGTCTTCAAATACTCTGTTTGCAGAGGTACGCGCTCTGGCCGTCGAGCACGAGGTATTGTTTTTTCGAGATCAGAAGGTTGAAGCGTGTGTCTATCAAGATTTTGCACGAAGGTTTGGCCAGGTACTAGGCCACCCGGCGTACGCGCTTGTGCCAGGCACAGATGAGGTACAGGTTCTCGAAAGTACGGCGGAAAATCCTACCAAAATCGAGCTCTGGCACTCAGACATGACATTCGCTCCTGAGCCTCCCAGCTTCACCTTATTGCACGGTCAAATCATTCCAGAATTCGGTGGCGATACCTTGTGGGCGAGCGCGACGCGGGCGTATGAAAATTTGTCGCCGCAGCTACAAAACTTTTTCGCTGCCTTGACGGCTGTGCATGATTTTCGACATGGGTTTAAGGAAAGCCTGGCGGAGCCGGGCGGTAGAGAGCGGCTCGCTGACGCTATTTCTGCCAACCCGCCGGTTGAGCATCCGGTTGTGCGCACTCATCCCGAGACGGGCAAAAAAAGTCTTTATGTCAACGCGCTCTTTGCAACTCATATCAAAGAGCTGGAAAAATTAGAAAGTGAGCGGATGCTGCATTTTCTATATCAACACATCGTTTGTGAAGAACACACGGTGCGGCTGTCGTGGGCACCCTATACGGTTGCGATCTGGGACAATCGCTCGACGCAACACAAACCCGTCAACGACTTCTTTCCGCAACACCGCAAAATGCATCGCGTTACGATCCGTGGCGATCGCCCAGCCTAGCGTTACAACGCTTCGAGAAACGCGATGAGCGCGATTCGCTCTGACTCCGACAGCCTAAACCGCGGCACACGGTCTGCGTGCGTATTTTCGTAGTGATGTAGAACATCTCGCAATGAAGCGAATTGTCCGGCGTGCATGTAAGGCGCCGTATGGCGGATGGCACGTAAAGTCGGGGCGCGAAAAGCGAGGTTTGATCCAGCAACTCGAGTGTTGTGAAAGACGGGTGGTGCAGTCTCTTGAGCGTGTTGGACCGGACCAGAAAAGTTGAAGCTAGTGTGGCAGTGAGAACAGCCGAGACGTTGTGAAAAAAATAAACGCATCCCGGCCTTGGCATCGTCGCTCATGGCGGACTGTTTGTCGTAGTAAAGATAGTTGTCCCAAGCGGACAGCGGGGGACGAATTGTCCGCACATAGCTTGCGATCGCTTTGATCAGGTTATCCAGTGTTATGGCGTCATTGAGCGGGCCTTCGGCGGGGAATGCGCGACCAAAATCAGCCAGATAGCCGGCTTTAGCCTTGATGATGTCCAGCGACTCCGTTGAGAAACCCATTTCAATCGGATCCTGGTTCAAGAGGGGGATTAGGTGCTGGGCTTCCAGGGTGTTGAGTCCGCGGTCGTCCCAGCCAAAACTTGCGTTGTAAGCTGAATTGTAGAGTGTTGGTGTGTGACGAGAATGTACATCACCAGTTGCGCCTATGGCTAACGGGCGTTCATCGGTAAAGTGGTTGTCCGGTTGGTGGCAGCTGGCGCAACTGTACTGTCTTGTTTGTGATAGTGCTGGATCATTGAACAGGCGTTTACCGAGTGCGACTTTTTCAGCCGAACTTGGGTTGTTTCGGGGTTCTAAAGGCGCAGGTAGCCAGGCTCGTCCAGGTGCTTGGCTATTGGCGATGGGGCTTGCTAGCAAAAGACAAAGCGCTACGCTCAGCGCGCCACTTTGCAGGCTTTTTACCAAGAGCGCGTGTTGTTTGAGGAAAGATCTTGCGTGGTGGTGTGTAACCGTCTTCGCTCTTCCACCCAGCTGACAAAAGCGCTCTCCGGTGCGCCCAGGTTGCCCTCTCTAGCGGCTATCCATTCATCCATTGCCGTCATCAATTGATCCGCCAATGCCCGATCATTTCGGAATAGAGACATGTAAGCTTTCTGTACGTGCCCATATTCACCGATTGCAAGGAACGCCTCGGCTCGATACTCGATGGCTAGATGGAAATCAGGATTAATCTCAAGTGCGTAGTTGTAGGCACCGATGGCTTTACGAAAGTCGCCTGTCTTGCGTAGGGCGTAACCCAGCTCATTGGCGGCTTTGTAGTTTCTCGGAGCCAGGCGCAGAGCTTGGCTCTGCGCTTTCACAGCCTTGCCGTACGCCGTTTGCGCTTTAGCTAGCGCCCTAGCACGTTTTTTGTCGGAAGTGGCTTTGGCTGCACGGGCTTCCTGTTTCCAGGCGCGGTCTCGATGCCTGATGCCAGACGCGAGCGCTTTGGCCGCTTGTTGCGCTGGCGTTAGAGAGGTTGTCGGCGGGGTGGGACTCATGCCGCCGCCACTGGATCCGGCGCTAAATGCGACAGGTGCTGCGGCAGATCCTGCGATGAATAGCAGAGCTAAAAACAAATTTTTCGACCGTAATGGCATGAATGACAGCTTCCTTCTTCCAGGTTGGTCAGGATATGCTGCCGGGCTCAAAAATACTACGAGGTGGATTGTGCGCCTAATTCTACTTTTTGTGTGCTTCACAATTCCAAGTCTGAGTTTAGCTGAAGACTCTGAGGCTGCGGCTCGAGCTGTTATGGACGAGTTTTTATCTGCGTTTAACGCGCGTGATGAGGTTCGCTGGGCAGACACGCTGCACTTTCCTCATGTACGCATAGCGAGCAACGGTTTGTCGGTCGAAGCGAGCAAACAGGCTTTCGTAGCCAACAGTGATCTTGAGCAGTTTGCGATTGATAATGATTGGGATTTTAGTGCGTGGGATAGCATCGAACTCGTCCACGCCGGGTCTGACAAGGTGCACTTCAAGGTTGTGTTTTCTCGGTTTAATCCGCAAGGCGAGCGTTATGTGACGTTTAATTCACTCTACATACTGCAAAAAATAGATGGCAAATGGGCAATCAGGGCGAGAAGTAGTTTTGCCCCCTGAGCAGGTGTCCGAGCAGATCACCTACGACTCGCTAGACAGCCATATGCGCTATGCCTCGGATATTGGCCAAGCCGCTATACCGATGGGCATGTTGTTAGCGTGGTCGGTCCGAATGGGCATCGTCAGCCAGGCGTTTGAGCGGGCACATGAGACGTTGGTCCTACGTGTGCGAATGGAGGAAGTCGCTGGTAGTGAATTACTTGTTGCTGCTGGTGGTGATCTCACGAGCACACTCTACTCGCCACAAGGCCAGAAATTCATGGGTCGCTATTACGGACGTTTTTCTGGTGACTATCAGAAAGTATTCGGGGTAGATGAGACCACAATGTATGAGATCAAAGACAATTGGGCGAACTATGCCAGGCTTGCTGCGCACTTAACGCCACTCCTGCTCGGAACGAAGGCGAAAAAATCGCGACAAGGGGTTGGATTATTTGGTCGGCTGAAAGAAAAACTGTGGCATTAGATCTACGACAGATTGAAGTCTTCAAGCCCTACGATCAAGAGCTGCCTCACAGTCTGCTGGAAGACGAAGTGCTATCGGATGTGACAGTCGCGCGCTGGTTAGATGCTGAAATATTGCGTGTGGGAAAACTCAGATCGGAAGTTTTGGGGGTGTATGCTATGGACCGTGTGGATGCCACGCACTTCCTACTTCATGGTGTGATTGTCGCTCGATCAACCCGAAAACAAGGTCTGGGACGGTGGCTAATTGGTCATGCGATCGGTGTCGCAGAGTCAAAAGGGGGACGTCACCTGCAAGCTGCAGGTAATCGTAGCTCTCGATTGTACCTGCGCATGGGATTTACGCAGCGTGATGGCCAGCCTATATTCGATATGATTCAGGAATAGAATTTCAGGATATCTTTTGAAATCGGGGCTGATAACAGACCACGGTTGACCATAGACCGAGGTGGACGAGAGGCAAAGTGGACAAAAAAACCATAAAGGTAGGTGCCGATATGTCACGGGTAGAACAGATCAAAGCGGAAGACTGGCCGGACGAAATGAAAGAGCTGCTTCACCCGGAACGGATGACAGATCTCGAACAGGGGCTCATGCGTTATTGGGCGCATCGGCCGGACCTGGTTCAGGGTTTGGCAGCGTTTTCTGGTGGTTTGAAAATGAATCGTACATTGTCGGAAAAATTGGTTGAGCTAGTTCGATTGCGTATCGCGTTCTTTAACCAGTGTCGCTCATGTATGGCAATCCGCTACACGGATGCTGTTAATGATGGACTTACGGAAGACTTGGTGTGTTCGTTAGAGCGACCTGAAGAGTCGCCAGATCTGACCGATGCTGAGAAGGTCGCGATCAAATTTGGGGAATTGATGGCCGCCGATCATTTATCAATAGACGATGCAATTTATGCAGAGTTACGTGCGCACTATAGCCAAGAAGAAATTGTCGAACTGGGCATGACGGCCGCTTTTTTTGTTGGTTTTGGTCGACTTGCGGCGACCTATCATATGGTGGAAGAGTTGCCGAATGCATTCCAGGGAACCGATGCCGTCTCGCCCTGGCACAACGACGCTGTCGTTGTGCGCTAACTTTGCTTACGAGCTCATTAAAAAGGCAAGTGGAACTCGCCTTTTTAATGTCGGCGGTGAAGACCGAGCTTTAGGCGACAGCGCCCCCGCGGACCAATTTGCCAGGCAAAGCGCCTGTATGCTCACCATCGTTAAAGATCTCCTCGCCACGTTTAATGATGTGACGATAGCCCTCTACACGCTGTACCAACCGTTTACCACCTGTCGGAAGATCGTGGACTGCCTCCGGGCGATGCAGTTGCAACGCGTCAAAGTCGATAATGTTAACGTCGGCCAAACAGCCTTCTTGTAAGAGGCCGCGATCCAACATACCAAAGGCTTCGGCCGTGTCTCGTGACAACTTTCTGACTAGAAATTCTAGATCGAACTGTTCACCGTTGGTTCGGTCTCGCGCCCAATGGCCTAAGATAAAACTCGGCATTCCCGCGTCGGCGATGATGCCGCAGTGCGCGCCGCCATCGGATAGGCCAAATAGAACATTCGGGTGCGACATAGATTTCCGGAAAAAATCGAACGTGTACTGCTGGTAGCCACCCAGTGGCTGATAGAAGAGTTCTTTGCCGTCATTATCAATCAGCATGTCGTACATGAGTGAGAATGGGTCTTCGTCGCTGCTAGCCGCAAGCCCAGCGATGCTCTCTTCGCGTCTGGGCTCGTAGTTCGGCTTGTCGCCAAGCGGGAAGATCTGCCACAACAGATCATTCAATGATCCGGTCAGCGGCATCGGTCGATTTTTGTCGACTTCACCCATAATCGTTGCTTTAGTCGCAGGGTCTCCTAGCGCCGTGACGAGTTCATCGAGCGGTAGCTCAGCGAGCGCGGCGAACGATGGTGCGAATGAGAAAACGTGAAAGTTGGACTGTAGACCATGCAGCACGCCAGTTGGCCGTCCTGCGATTTGCGGACGTACCTCGATGCCCTTTTGTCGTGCTGATTCCGCTATGTTGTACATCTTATTGCCTTCGAAGGCCGCTGCCGACGTGGCAACAAGTGTGATTGGTCGACCGGTTTCCCGTGCAAACTGCTCAATCCACGCCCACTCATCATCATCGCCTAGGTGATCAGATACCATCTCGAAAATACCGTGTTCGAGCCCTTTCATAGAAAGCCCCAGAGCCAGCATCTCGTCGCTCCCGGCAAAAGTGCCCGGCACATGGACACCATGTTTGTCTTTGTGTAGCCAAGTCCGGGAACTGGAGAAACCTACCGCGCCCGCTTCGATTCCTTCGCGAACCAAAGCTTGCATAGCCACTAGTTCATCGTCCGTCGGGATATCATCTTGCGTGTTACATCGATCGCCCATAACGTAGGCGCGGACGGCGCCATGCGGTACCTGGGCGGCAACATCAATTGTGCGCTTCTTGGTTTCGAGCGCGTCTAGGTATTCTGGAAAAGACTCCCAGTTCCAATCAATACCCTCTGCAAGTGCAGCACCAGGGATGTCTTCAACACCTTCCATTAGCTCGATCAGATATTGTTGATCGCCGGGCCGAACTGGCGCAAAACCGACGCCGCAATTGCCCATGACGACCGTCGTCACTCCGTGCCAACTGGACGGCGCCAGGACTGGATCCCAAGTGGCTTGGCCATCGTAGTGTGTATGGACATCGACCCACCCTGGTGTGACCAGTAAACCTGTGGCGTCGATTGTGTTTTTTGCTTCGCCGTCGACGTTGCCCACCGCGACTATTTTTTCACCGCTGATTGCAATGTCGCCTGTGAATCGCGTCTTGCCGGAACCATCGACGATAGTGCCGCCGCTGATAATTAGATCGTACATGTCAGCACCTTCTCAATAACGAAGGCTTCAGGTTAGTCGCTAGAGAAGATTTGAGCAATTGGTGGACGCACTAACTTGGGGGGTAAGGCGATGGCAATGGGACTGACCTATTGCAAAATCTACGGGTGTTTCTCTACCTTGGCAATAATGATGGTGATACATGGTCGCTCTCGGCCAACTTGCTTGAAGGGCAAAAAGTTTACCTATACCAGCATCGGGGAGCGGGTTCTTTTTAGCGCTAGATACCGTTCTACTAGGATCAAGTTTGGTACCCAGCTTAGCCAGGCAACAACTGGATAGGCTGCGTCGAAGGGCACCGCCACAACTGCGAACAACCCTAAGTAAAGGCAAAGTCACAAGACGCTGAGCATAAAAAAGCCGATTTTGGCAACTAATCCACCTTCTGCGACGGGGGCAAGAAACAAACAGCCGGTTCCGCCTAAAGCGACTAGGATCAAATAAACGCGACCGAGGCTGCGATGCAGCGCGACGAACCTCTCGCGTCAGCGCTGGCTAAATTGGAAACCACCTATCAGCAGTACCGTGCCGCCAGCAAGGACATGAAGGGTGCTCGCGATGGACATCGATGCGAACCGTGCCCGGGTTTCCGGGTCACTAAAACTAGCCATTTGAAAGCCTACCGCATGCAGGGCAATTGCGGCTGAGGTAACCAGTAGTAAACCAAATAGAAGGGTTGGAATGACTCTCTGAATAATTTCTTCTCGCATCATTTCTCCTCGCGGTGAGGAACATTATCAGTGCGCGCCGCGCGGCCAAGATAGCCACCGTGATGACGGAGTCCGTATTCTTCTTTGGTCACACCTTTTTGTTCCATCAACGCTAGTGAAATGGCGTCCGTGATGGCTTGCATAACCGCCATCGATGCACTTGGGGTAAGACCGAGCGGACAGGGCTCTTTAATGACCCCCATGTCCAAGACAAAATCTGAAAGATTTCGTAAATCGGATTCGGGGTGCGAGGTGACGCCAATGACAGTCTCTACACCCAAGTGGCGAGAAAGCTCCAGAATCTCTATCACCTCACGGCTCTTGCCGCTAGTAGAAAAAGCCAACATGACATCGTTGGCCGCGACCAAGCCTAAATCGCCGTGGGCAGCTTCCGCTGGATGGATAAAGACGGCGGGCGTTGCTGTTGAACAAAGGGTTGCTGCAAACTTGTGGGCAAGATATCCAGCTTTGCCCATGCCTGTGGTCACGATCTTCCCTTTGCACGCGAGCATGATTTCGACGGCGCGTACAAAGGTATCGTCGAGTTCAATGGCGTTGATCGCGGCGGCCTCAGCTTGTAATACCGCTTGCATGCGTTCTTTGATGTCCAATAGCATCCCTTGAATGAATTTAAAACCAATGGTGTCACGGGCAGAAACGATGAACAAGAAGACGAGGTCCCAAGGTGCTTAACACTCTGCCGCGACTCTATAGCGTCGAGATAGACAAGTCTCGGCGCTCACCCTCCGGTGCGACGTCGCTGCGATGGTTGCGCGATGCCAATGTGGCAATCGAGGCTAGGGCGGATCTTTGCCTGAGCGCTTACGAGACTGGGACGATCGAGATTGATGTCGCCAATATTGGCGGTGAGGTGCCGAGGTTTGGTGACGATGAGAGTTATCGCCTTGAGAAAACTGAACAGGGTTGGCGGATTTCTGCCGGTAGTCAATTTGGCGGATTACACGCTGTCACAACACTCAGTCAGCTCTATCGTTTCGGTGGCTTTACCGAGGTTGCATCGGTCGATGATCAACCACGCTATTCATGGCGTGGAGTGTTGCTCGATGTCGCGCGCCATTTTGTATCGGTTGCTGCGTTGCGAAGTGTGATCGATGGTTTGGCGGAACTCAAAATCAACGTGCTCCACCTGCATCTTACTGATGACCAAGCCTTTCGGTTTGAGTGCAAAGCGTTCCCAAGACTGGCAAGTAATGCCCACTATTCTCAAGATGAATTGCAAGAGCTAGTCGGCTACGCCAGTGCCAGAGGTATACGGGTAATACCAGAATTGGATGTGCCAGGCCATGTAACAAGCTGGTTAACGGCCTATCCTGAATGGGGCTGTCAGAAAGTTGACGCCACGGATAGATTCGGTGTCCACCAGGCTTGCTTGGACCCATCCAGCGAGCGGGTCTATGAGGCTGTGACTCAGATATTTGCTGAACTCGCCACGGTCTTTCCCGATGACTACGTCCATATTGGTGGTGATGAGGTTCATCCTGCCTGGTGGAGTGAGGATCAATCGGTTAAAGCACTGCAAGTCGAGAAGGGATTGGTAGATGGGCGCGCGGTGCAGAATTACTTTACGACCCGCATCGTGGACGCGTTGCGTGAGCACTCTAAAAAAGCAATCGCATGGGATGAGGTTCTACATCCGGAAATGCCGAATCTGGTCGTGCAAAACTGGCGTGGCGCAACGTCCAGGGACCGAGCGTTGGACAAAGGCCTGGCTTGCATCATATCCGCGCCGTACTACCTAGACTTATCGTTTCCTGCCGATATGCATTATGCCTTTGACCCAAGCGCGCCTCAGTCTGAGTGGGTCGCGCTCGAGGACAAGCAACAACAAGATCTAAGGCTGGGACATGTTGCAGAAGGGTTGGAGTGGACAAAGCAGTGGCGTGACGATGCCATTGAGACGGATCCGGATCCCTCTGGGGTCATCGGTGGCGAGGCTTGCCTTTGGTCTGAACTTGTTGACGAGCAAACACTTGCAATCAGGCTTTGGTCGCGCCTTCCTGCTGTCGCCGAGCAACTATGGAGCGAGCCGGGTGGCGATGTCAAAGATTTTTACATCCGTCTCGAGTCCCTGCTGGGTGCTCCGCCGTTCAATCACAGTGCAGAAATGTCCCGCCAGTTGACAAGAATTGGTTTGAGTGAGACTCAAGTTGAGATCGCGAGGTATTTCGAGCCAGTAAAATGGTACGGCCGCTTGCTTGGGCAGCAAGCGCTGGAGGCGCGTATTGCAGGTTCTGAGATGCCCCAAGCAAGGCCCTATCGGGTTGATACTCCGCTGGATCGTGTCATAGATTTCATCTCCCCTGAGAGTCTAAGTGCGCGTGCATTGCGCAATGCGGATGAGGCGAGCTGGCTTTCATTTGCTGAAGACGTTTTGGCGGAGGATGTCGGTGCCTGGCCGGGGGATGTGCAGATGGCTGTCGTTGGGCTGCAAGAATTTGCACAGCTTATGGTTGATGGCACGCTTGACACCAAGACAGCTGTTGAATTTTACCGGCCCTTTGGCGAGTTTATGTTGGCGCCCGTGCATGCGTGGTTAGCGCGTGATTGAAATTGAAGTTGATGCACCGTCATCGGTTCTACTGTCGTTTGACGAGAGTTTGTTTCATACCGCGAAGCTTGCCCCTCTCGGCGACGGACATATTCACGATACGTATTTGGTAACGCCGGCTAAACAGGCGGAGCGCTATGTGCTGCAAAGGATCAACGAGTATGTCTTTAAAGACGCTAGTCTCGTCATGTGCCAAACGGAACGATTGCTCGAAAATTGGCGCCAACAAAGTGATTATTTTGTACCCAGACTGATGCGTGATCGAAATGGCAATACAACTGTTCGCGCAGCAAGCGGGCTGTGGCGATTGTGGCATTACATAGAAGGCGGTAAGACGATCGATCCACTTCATAATCTGCAACAAATAGAGAGTGTTGGGCGTGCTTTCGGTCGTTTGCAGCAGGTTGTTGAATCGATCGAGACACCCTTCGAAGATACGATCGGAGGTTTTCTCAATCTGCGCCATTACTTGGACGAGTTCTCAAAGGTTCGGTCGCGCGCGCCCAACAAACTTTTAGCGATTGTGGACAAAAATTTTGCTCTTGCGGAAACCTTGGTTGAGCGACACTGCCACATACATGGCGATTGCAAGGTTAACAACGTGCTTTTTGACAGCGCGGGGGCAAACGTTATTGCCGTGATAGATTTTGATACAGCCATGTATGGACATTGGGCCTGGGATTTTGGTGATCTCGTACGATCGGTTTGTTTTAGCGCTGGGGGTTATGACATCGATCGGTTTGCGGCTTGTTTCTCGGGCTTTGCAGCTGCTCAAAAGCGTTCGAACCCTGAGGACGCCGCGCTCGCGCCTGCCCATATATCGTTGATGCTTGCGGTTCGGTTTTTAACTGACCACCTGCGCGGTGATGTCTACTTTAAAACCTCAGGGCAGGGTCAGAATCTTGTACGAGCAGAGGAACAATTCGTGCTCTTTAGTCAGTTTGATCGAGCGAGAGAAGAAATGATAAGTGTCGCCGAGCGTATTCTCGAAAAGCAGAGGTTAGCTCGACCAAAGTCAGATTAAGCTTAGTGCCAGGTTCACGATGCCCACCGTCATGAAGACAAATGCCGCAGTCAAGCCAATGCCCATCAGGATAAATTGACTGGCTTTGCCGCGGGTGAAGTCGCGCTCGCGGTTCTGACTCGACTGCACACCAAATGCCGCCGCAAGTGCACTTTGCAGTATTTACTAGACCGTGAGCGGCGTCGGTTTGTCCGTTTGTGGTGATCGTTCTGCGGTCATTTTATTCTTAGCTTTGCAGTTGTTTGGTGCATGCGCGGTCAAAAAGTTGTTTCGTCTTCTCGACGCACTGCCACCGAACCGTCCATTGGGTCAGCGCGCATAATGATGGGCTGACAGCAAACCTGACAATCCTCAGTATACTCATCGCCGACTTCAGATGGGTCGACAAGAATGTCTATCGGCTCGCCGCAATAAGGGCAGGTGATTGGTATTTCTGTTAATTCGTTCACGCGTAGATCACGATCCACGCGAGGTCAGATGAAACGACCACCAGTGATGTGGTCTCGGAGATAGCTCGCGTTTGATCTTTGCTAATCGTGCGGTCCACGCCGCATCCAGCTCACTTGCGTCGAGGACACGGCGAATATTGACTGGATAAACGGTCTCTCCCATGCGGAGCCGTGCTGTCCCATTCGCAATCGCGGCTTGTGACCAAACTTTGCCTGCGCAATTTGCGCAGCTGACATAAAGTGTCCCTTGGTCGGTCGACATGCAGTTCAAGTTGATAGAGTGCGGTCGCCAAGTTGTCACTTGGATTTGGCAAAGCGGAACATCGTTTGCGAAGCGCCAGTCTGTGATTTTAAGAGTTGATTGTTCGCCGAATAAGTAAGCGCCAGGTAATCGCGTACATGGACACGCCGTCGTGAATACCAACAACCCGCCGACTGCGACAATAGCACTGATAGTGAGGACTTTTGTGGTTAGGTTCATCCTGCGTCCTTTGTTTCCGCAGCCTTCGTTTCTTTGGCATAGTCTACCGTGGACGTGTTAACTGACCTAGAGATGGTTGATATTTCCTTGTCGGCTAACCCACGCCGCCACTCTCCTGAGCGGGCGCGAAGACTAGACCCGAGGACAGTCTGTGTATGCTTGCGGACACCGAGGAAGAAATGCGGGGGCTGGAGGGTATGCCTGGCGAGAGATTGAAACGACTTTGTCGCGATATGCGGCGCTCGACTCATTTTGGCCTTAGTCGGTGTATTCGTTCTCGACTCGAGTCAGCCAGTAGTCAGCATCAAAATTCTTATCACCCGTCAGGTAACGCCAGAAGCGAATTCGGTTAATGTACTCAAGTCGTCCAGTATCCAGCTCAAACCATTTTTCTGGTCGGGTGAGAATGCTGTGTAGATGATCCGAATCGGGCTGCTGTCCACCGGTCCAGAAGATTGCTCGTTGCGCTTTGTCGTAGCTGGCATTGGGATCCCAAAGTCGTCTCTGTCGTTTGCTAGGACACAAACGGATCTTGAACATATAACGCTTCTGGTCGGAGCGGTTCATTCCACCGCCGTGCCAAAGGCCCATATGAAAGAACATGACGGTGCCTGCCGGACAGATGACGTGTTGTTGCCCCCGCACGTTTTGATAACGGCCAATAGATGCTTCCGAGACGATGCGAAAATGGCTGCTGGGAATAAAGCGCGTGCCCCCCATTGCTAATGTGACTTCGTGTGGAAAGTAAAAAACTTGCACGTCAAACGCCTGGCGTGGGTCGATTGTAGAGTCTTGGTGGGTGTTTTGGGCGCGCACAGGACGCATCGCGTCGGGGTACATCTCTTCCGGAAAAGTGATGTGCAGAAAATGGTGATCAAAGAGGCAGTCTAGGCCAACCAGGCTATCGATGGCACCGGCGACGAACCGGTCTGCTAGTAGTTTAGCGAGTGCAGAGCCTTTCGGATAAGCGTCCCGCAGCGCAGTTCCCGCTGGGACGATGGGGATCGTGCTTGATTGTCGGATTGCATCATAGTGGTTGATGATGGAGTCTGGCTGCTCAGATGACTTGCCGATGTCGTTGAGAAATTGTTTGTTCAACGCGTCTGGAATCGGTGTGTCTAGCTGCAGGAATCCACGCGCGGCGAACTGTGCCATCTGCGATGTCGTGAGATGCTTGATTTCAGTCATGCCCGGTAGTGACAATTTTTTCAAAGAAAAATTCGTATTTTAGATAACTGGTCCGAAACTCATCGCCCGAACCGTGTGGCTGCAGCGGACTCGCCTGAAATAACCGCCAGCCATCTTCTAAAGCACTGAGGCCAGACTTGTAGGGTGGCCTGTCTTCATCACCCGCCATATGAATCGTTCGTCCAGTGCCATCGTAGTTTGCCCAAGCAATGACGCTCGAATCTAACGCGGACGAGCTCAGGTAGAGGACAAGAACTTGTTGTCTGTCCGATTCAGAAAACGCGATTGGCATCAGGATATTTGTAAAAACGCATAACTCGTATTATTGCGTATTAGTTTGTCTAAACCCATAGTTAGGCGATGAGTAAAAATTTTAGAAAACACCCGCTTAACAAGAACTTTGTTTGGCGGCAACCGAGTCCACCCTACGAACTGATTACGAGGGAACAGGCACGACTCTATCGCGAGCAAGGTGGGTTCGTTTTCTACGATGCCTTCGATCAGGCCGAGTTAGCAGCGTTGCTGGCGGATCTGGATGCCGCTGAGAATACAGCAAACGAGTTGAATAAAGCGGTCGCACCAGATCAACGTTCGATTTCGCGTGCAGACGAAATTGTGTTTTCCCCTCATTTAGTGGCGAGGAGCAAAGTCGCTAAGTCTTTCGCGCAACACCCGACGCTCGTTGCCTTGTGCCGGGACTTAATTGGTCCGCGAGTGCGCTTGTACTGGGATCAGTTGGTCTACAAGCGTCCCGGCACTGCGGATGAATTTCCGTGGCACCAAGACAACGGCTACACCTTTGTTGAGCCTCAGCAATACTTAACCTGTTGGGTCGCATTGAATGACGCAACCGTTGAGAACGGCTGTCCCTGGATTGCCCCAGGGGTGCACAGTAATGGTACGTTACATCACAAATGGACCAACCTTGGCTTTCAGTGTTTTGCCGAATATGCCGGCGCTCTAGCAACGCCGGTTCCTGCTGGGGCCATCGCTGTTTTTTCAAGTTTGACGCCGCATCGAACGGGCCCCAATATGACCGATGGGGTGCGCAAGGCCTACATACTGCAGTATGCGCCCGATGGTGCAAAGGTGTTTCCGCGGCAGGTCCGCGGTGACGAGAGGGAAGACCTAGTGCCGGCAACAGAGCACGCGATCGTAGCGAACGCGCCAGAGCGCCAGTTCTTCGTTGCTGATGACGTTGATTTAGATTGAACAAGCGTTTGCCGGCGGTGTTCGCGCTGACAGTGTTGGCCCTCTCCTGTACCAGCCAAAATCGTCCGGCATTGCTCGTTAGTGGGAGCGGACCACTCTACCCGATTGAAGCGAAAGCGCAGGGTATTGAGGGGTCTGTGACCCTGCGTTATGACATCGAATCCGACGGTAGCGTCAGCAATCTAGTGGTCGTGTCCAGCCAACCGGCAACATTATTTGATGAAGCTGCGTTGACGGCTGTGAGTCGTTGGCGTTTCAATCCCAGAATTGTCGATGGTCGAGACGTCGCGTCACGACGACACCAAAGCATTGTCTCCTTTCGCTTAGAGGGGGCCGAACGATATGACGAATACTAAATCGCCGACACCCTATAAATGGCAGATTCTGCGAGTGTGTTTCTAGGTTAATGGTTGGTTATCTGACGAGACCGTCTTCTGGAGATGTAGCTGAGGAAATCGGTTGCATGCTGAGAGTGACAGCACGGATCTCATTGCTGTTTGCCTCCGTTGCGCGGCCCACAACGGTACTGCTCGAAAATATTGACCCGCTCCGCACAGGGGTGCGCCAATATATTAGGCATCGGCGCTACCTTAGGCTTGCTATGGCCGTCACTCACACCGTTCATGCCGGTTATATAGCGGCCCTGCCCTTGATCTTGGGTCTATTGGTCCGTGCGTTCCAGGCGCGCGAGATAATCACCGCTGAATTGGCTTGCTACCCCATCTTTGGTTTGGACTTTTGCCGCTATCGTTAGTCTGGTCTTTCCGCTCTCGGCTAGTTCGTCAATGTGATATGTAAGCGTCGAAAAATCAGCTACGGCAACGATGTCCTCGTTCACAGTCTTGGCGAAATCGATATCACCACGGGCATGGATAATGGATGCATGCAATCCTGCGTTGGCTATTTCCAGGTACAGAAGCCCCCAGGCGGTCATTGCCTCGATCGCGTAGAGGCTGCCTGCAAACGCCGTGTTGTGGATGTTGGTATTGGGTAGCAACGGTGCTCGAGTCGTTAGAATATGATCGGTAAATGAGACAACTGTCAGCCCCATCGCTTTTGAGAGTGGGAAGTTTTGGTGCCAGAGAGATTGTAGTTCACGGCAGAGATCGTCAGAGTTGGTCATCAGGGTTAATGAGATTCCGTTAAGGGGCCGTAGCGATGATTAGTGCAAACATGGTTGATGCGAATGTGTACGAGGTCGTTGTCGAAGGCGATCAAGAAACCACGCATCGCGTGCATATGAGTCAAGAATATTATCGAAGCTTGTGCGGCGCTACGATAACTCATGAGTTTGTACTGATCTCCGCCTTTCGTTTCTTGTTAGAGAGGGAGCCGAACACCGCTATTCTTGCGGAGTTCGACGTCCAAGACATCAATCACTACTTTCCCGAGTTCGAAAAAGAGATCAAAGATCGATTGAATCGCTAACTGCCTACCATTGGTTCCAGTGCGTGATTTCGGCAACCGGGTCACGCGCTGCTTGTTTGAAGTCAGTCCCGATGGTGTGAGCTACTGGCAGGAGTGCTACTTGTTGAATGTCTTCTGGTATACCTAAAATATCCTGCGCCTCTTGTTCACAAGCCAAGTGCAAGGTCGTGAGGGCCGAGCCTAGGCCACGCGATCGAGCTGCCAGTTGAAAACTCCATATAGCGGGATAAATGGATCCGAATAAACCGGACAGAGCAGCTGCGGGCACAGGACCTTTTGGACGACCCTGGATACAAGGAATTAAGTGCACAGGTACTTCGTGCAGATGGTCCATCAGGTACGTTGCTGAGCTGAACACCCGTTGCGTTTGTGCGTGACCAGATTCTGCAGCTTGCTGACCCGCATCGGCAAGGTAGCCTTCTGCGCCTTTGCGGTATAAATCTGCCAGAGCTTGGCGTTTGTCGGCGTCGTCGACCACGAGCCAGCACCAACCCTGAGAGTTGCCACCTGTGGGTGCTTGAATTGCCAGCTCTAGGCATTCATCGATAAGCTCTCGCGAGACGGGTTTGGTCAGATCTAGACGTTTGCGCACTGCTCGGGTTGTGGATAGCAGTCCATCGGTCTGTGAAAGGTCGAATTCCATGCTTCCTCCTTGTGAAAAAATTGGAGGCCAAGTGTACTCTATCCTGCAGCGTGATTAAGCTACCGGTCTATCCCGACTGTAGAGAAAGAGTTAAGGAGAAAGATGAAATACCTAGTTGTCCCTGCCGTGGTGTTTGGCCTTCTTAACCTCGGCACTGCGCAGGCAGATCTGAGTGAGAAGATCGACGATCAGATCAATACGCTGGCCGAACAGGTGGTCGCATGGCGTCGAGATATCCATGAGCACCCAGAACTTTCCAACCGAGAATTCCGCACAAGCAAGCTGGTCGCCGAGCATCTCACCGCACTGGGCATGGACGTGCAAACCGATGTCGCACATACCGGGGTCGTCGGGATTCTGAAGGGTGGTAGATCCGGGGGCGTTGTCGCGTTGCGAGCCGACATGGATGGATTGCCGGTTGTTGAGAAAACAGGTTTGCCCTACGCATCTAAAGCAGTGTCCGAGTACGAAGGAAATACTGTTGGCGTCATGCATGCTTGTGGTCATGACAATCACGTAGCCATTCTAATGGCTGCGGCAGAGGTGCTCGCAAGCGTACGCGAGGAGATTCCAGGAACCATTAAGTTTGTCTTTCAACCAGCGGAAGAGGGTGCGCCAAAGGGTGAAGAAGGTGGTGCCAGCCTAATGATTGCAGAAGGCGTATTGCAGGAGCCGGCGCCATCGGCAATCTTTGGTCTACATATCGGCCAGCATGGGTTGGCAGGCACCGCGAACTATCGACCTAATGGATTTCTCGCCAGTGCGCAACGTTTCGACATAGAAGTTAAAGGCGTTCAAACTCATGGCGCGCGGCCATGGGCGGGCGTCGATCCGGTGGTGGTCGCAGCACAGATCATTAATTCGCTGCAGACTATTGTGTCGCGTCAAATCGATATTACTCGAGCTCCTGCGGTAGTGACCGTTGGTTCCATCCATTCCGGTATTCGCAACAACATAGTTCCGGAAACGGCCAGCTTAAGTGGCACGATTCGAACGTTCGACCCTGATGTTCGACTTGCTATCCACGAGAAGATTTACCGTATTGCCACCAATATCGGTGAAGCGCATAGTGCTCAAGTTACTGTGGATATAGATCCAGGCGTACCCGTGACTTTTAACGATGCTGATTTAACGGAATCCATGGTGCCGACTTTACGTCGCGTCTACGGAGCTGAGAATGTGTTCATGAGCGGACGCATTACTGGCGCAGAAGATTTTTCTTTCTATCAAGAGCAAATTCCTGGTTTCTTTTTCTTTGTTGGTGGGCGACCACCCGAGATACCACCGGACAAGGCAATCCCTAATCATTCACCTTACTTCTATGTGGATGAGGCGGCACTTGTACCCGGCGTGAAAGCCATGAGCCATCTGGCGGTTGATTACTTAGAGCAGATCGCTGCTGCACCCTAGTCGGTGCCCAGGCGCTGCGATTAAACGGTATCAGGCTTCTTGATGCGTCTCAGGTCCTCGCGGATAGATACCCGACAGAGCTTGTCCTTGTCTCTCTCGATGTGACTAATGACTGCGTCGGGATCTGTTCGAGAGGACTCGCGCACTGATCTTCCGGGTGCTTTACGGACAAAAAATTGCCGCCTTGGATTTACCCTTGAATCCTGTCGTGTAAGCAGTCTAAGTCGGTGTCAGCCTTAGGCTTGAGTTGGGCCGGGGTTGATGAACCTCGCACCCATAGGTTGGGTATTTTAATTCACTCTCGCAGGATCGGTTTTATTTCGGGTTGGTGCTCTTGGCGTAATGGTTTGGCTAGCTGTTCGATTGCTGCAGGCCCTTCCTCGCGCAACTTGACTGAGCGGCGGATGCAATCTGCGGTGCCAAGCTGCGTGGTCTGATCGAGCGGTCGGTGTGCTTTATAGACGGTGCTGCAGAATCTTCTGATCTCCAGAATGGCCATGCCCGCGAAGGATATTTCTAACTTCATGTAAGCCTTTTGTTGCGCTACGTTTGCGTGATCGTGGCATGCGATTAGACGCCCTATGAGTTTCGCTTGCGATGAGTGCCACTGGTTCGTTAGTGTCAGGTTTGGCCAAACCCGTTGCCGTCTTCGATAAAGATTGCTTCTGCGTCGGAAGATTTTCTACCCAGTAGGTGATTGCGGTGCGGAAAGCGACCGAAACGGACAATGATGTCTCGATGCTGTTGCGCAGAACGGAGGCTGTTGCCGGTTCGGCTGCGCAGGTGTTTAGGCGACGAGTCGCGGAGCGCCGTGAACAAACCAACGGCGATGTGCTGATCCAATAGCGACTCGCTATGCTCGAAGGGCCGGTAAAAAAAAGCACGTTCGTCTAACTTCAAGTGCTGGTCCACGCCTTGCTCGATACCCCGCTTCGCAACTTCTAGGGCGAGATGGTCGTAGGCGAAGGCTTCACGGTGGCCACGGAAAATGTTGCGCGGCATTTGGTCGTAGAGAATAACGTAGGCGATTTGAGCGCGTGGTGTTTCTCCCCAATCTTGGCCGCCACTCAATGCGTCAATGTCAGTGAGCAAGTGGCCAAATTTTACGGTGCATTGTTGGTCAAATTCGGCGGAGGCAGCGAACCAATTCTTTCGCCGGGATTCACCGGCAATGCCGTCGGTGAGCTCTCCGAACCAAAACTCTAAGAGCTCGAGGTAGTCGGTCACAGACCCCAGCATTCTCCGTCGTTGGCAAATAGGACATAACCGTCGTAAGCCTTTGCGATGTGTTCTCGTGTTTGAGATTCACGTCCGCGTGTGCGGTTCATGCGGTGACCAAGGACCACCATACGCGCCCCTGCTTGGGCAGCAATCCGGCCCAGTTGCGACGGGAGGATGTGCAACTTGCGCTGGTTGCCTCGAGAATTTTCTGGGATCGCATGATTGGCAACGAGCGCGTCGGTGCCTTTCGCGAATTCCGGCATTACGTTTTTGAGATTGTTGAAGTTTCCGGTGAAGACAGCGGACGTGTCGCCAATATCAACGCGCCAGGCAATCGCAGGCACATCACCGTGGTTAACGGGAATAGCTGAGAGTTTAAGCTCTTCGTTTCCGAATCGAGCCCATCGGCGCTTGCCGATGGAAGGCACGTTTCTTGCTCTGACCCGATAACCGCCGCTTGATTTGTGTGTTAGAAAGTCGGCCAGATAAGAGAACGCGCCGGATGGACCGATTAAACGATCAACGAAGGTTTCCGTGTCTGGATAGGTTGGATTATTACTATCTGGACCGAAGATGATGAGTGGCTCTACTCGATCAGCAAAATACGACCCTTTGATGTAGCTTGGGAAATCGGCTGCGTGATGTGCATGTAAGTTGGTATAGGCTATGGCATACAGATCTTCGAATCTTGCTTCGGCTTGGTCAAAGGCGACAGCGGAACCCGGACCGGTATCTATTAACAAGCGGGCCTTGTTATCGTTCCAAATTAGATAGCTGGTACCCGCCTGGTTATCGTCAAGTTCGGGCCCTCCAGCGCCGAGAATCTGTAGCCAAACGCCTGTTTCGCCGCACATCTGATCTGCGTAGGCGGTTCCTGAAACTAGTAAGCCAACGGTTAGCAGTGTTGTTCTTAGTGCTCGATGGAATTTTTTCATAATCGGCATTTCGCCTCTGTTTAGCTGTTGCTGAGCTACAGTCTTCTTGGGTTGCGCTTAGCGGTTTATTGTGGGGCTGGCGTCTATAGTTTGTCCACTCGCGCCAGAATTTGTTCTGCCGACGCCTCATCGGGCATGCGCCAATCGCCTCTGGGGGAAAGGCTGACACTTCCGACCTTGGGCCCCGGTGGCAGTGTGGTGCGTTTGAATTGTTGGGTGAAGAATCGATGGAAAAACTGCTTAAGCCAGTGTTTGAGCGCTTCGCGCTGGTAGTCCCCAGCAAATGCCAGCTCAGCTAAGTAGAAAATTTTCTCTGGCCCGGCACCATGTCGCAAATAGTGAAACAGGAAAAAGTCATGCAACTCGTAGGGTCCGACGATGTCTTCAGTTTTCTGACTAATCTCTCCATCAGTTGGCGGGATTAGTTCAGGCGATATGGGCGTCGCTAAAACATCGCCAAGTACCTTTGCTAAATCGGGATTCGCTCGGTGTCCTGCGTACCAGCGAACGAGATAGGCCATCATCGTTTTTGGCACACTCGCATTCACGTTGTAACTGGCCATATGGTCAGCATTGTACGTACACCAGCCTAGTGCTAACTCGCTGAGATCGCCGGTGCCGACAACGATACCGTTTACTTTGTTGGCGTAGTTGAAGAGTATCTGAGTCCTTTCGCGGGCTTGCGCGTTTTCGAACACTATGTCGTGTTCGCCCTCATGTTTGAGGTCTTTGAGGTGTTGGGTTACGGCTGCATCAATAGCGATCTGGGTAATGTCGGCCCCGACAGCTGCGGTTAGACGGCGCGCGTTGGTGAGTGTCTTCTGCGTCGTTCCGGGCCCCGGCATAGTGATAGCGCATAGCTGTGTGTTTGGTCTTGCAAGCTTTGCCAGCGTGTCCAGACAAACCAGATAGGCAAGGGTCGAATCTAATCCACCGGACAAACCGATGACCAGTCGTTCTGAGCCCGCTGCCTGCGTCCGCCGGGCCAGCCCGGTTGCTTGGATGCTCAAGATTTCCTGCGCTCGTGCGGCAAACTCATGTTCATCGCTAGGCACAAACGGATGCTTTTGAATGTGCCGATCAAGTTGCAAAGGAGATGACGAATGAGAGGCATGAATGGTCGTTGTCCGATAGCGGTTCGAGCGCGCGGCATTACTAAAACTTCTGTTCTGGCGGCGGTCGTGGTTCAAGGCGTGGATATCAATATCTGCTATGACACTCGCACCCTCTAAAGCGAAACGGTCAGACTCAGCCAGAATGTGACCATTCTCTGCGATCAGACAATGTCCACCGAAGACGACGTCTTTGGTGGATTCCGTTGGGCCTGCGCCAGCGTATGCGTAAGCGCATAGGTTGCGGGCACTGGCCATGCGAACTAAGTCACGCCGGTAGTCGGCCTTAGCGATGAGTTCGTTGCTGGCGCTAGGGTTTAGGATGAGATTAGCACCAGCTAGAGCCGCGCTAGTGCTCGGTGGAGCGGGGGCCCACAGGTCTTCACAGACCTCCATTCCTATGCAGCAATCACCGATATTTAGGAGCTGATCGCAGCGAAGTTGGAACTGTCCGAGTGTGGGATCGATGACTGTTTCATTGATTTGCGCGCCTGGAGTAAACCAACGAAGGTCATAAAACTCGCCGTAGTTCGGATGCACAGATTTAGGCACCATGCCCAGCACTCGCCCACCACCGATCGCAACGGCGCAGTTCAAAAGGCGTCCATCCCGAAGTTGCCAAGGCGCGCCAACGACAAGCAGAGGGAGTGGGTTTTGTGTAGCAATGGTCGCCAGTCCCTGGCGTGTGTCAGCAAGCAAAGTGTCGGAAAAAAAGAGATCCTCGGCTGAATATCCGCTCAAACAAAGTTCAGGCCCGACAGCGACGCTCACGCCTCTTGTTTGCAGGTCGCCAGCGACTTTTAGTATCGCTGCCGCGTTGGCGGTTGGGTCGGCAATTTGGACTTCGGTTGAGAGACTTGCAACCCGCACGAAACCATGTTTTTCAGCGCTCATGTATGGAGGACAAGCGGTTAGTTAAGACTCCCCTAGCATACCATTTAATCGCCTATGGCTAGTGGCTGTCGAGGAAGTGACGTATCAGCGAGCTGAAAGTCGCTGCCACTTCATCGAATGCAGCAGCTCTTCCAGCGGGTCGGGTAGGCCCAATGAACTCGGTCAGGATTGCCGGGGAAAGCAGGGCAGGACTCACCGGCGGCGCCGTCACAGAATGTTATCACCCAATTGATCTCTGGTCCGGCAGTGAAGTCATGCCAAGATTTGCTCCTGGAGGCGCACGGTTCGTAACGGTGTTTTGACGCCCGATAATGCCCTCGGTCGTCGTAGATGCCGAGATAGAGGTGAATTTCTTCTCGTTGTACCGGTCGGTAGTGGATCGCTGATCCTCAAGTTGGAGAGAACGCGCGAAAGATACCAGGGGAACTCTCAAACTCTTGCGGCATTGATGCGGAGTATTGGACGCAGCTGGCTTTGTAACCGACAAAGGTTGCTGGGATAGAGCCCGTTTGGCGGCGGCAAGACTCGCAGTGACAATAGGCAACCTAAAGAGGCTCGCCGATGACCTCGAAAGTAACTGCACCAGAGAGGCAGTGTCCATGGGACACTAGAGTAGTTGCAATCGATCGCCGACGGACACTTGCCCAGGGACGAGCACGCTTGCATAGAGCCCGAGGTTACCGTTGTTCCGTTGTACCAGCTGGCGCATGATCTTGGGGTCTTTTGGCAGCTCGTCGAAGGCATGTGTGGTCATCACACACCGTGGACAGGTGACTTCCAATTTAAGGCGGGCTTTGCCCAGTCGGGCTTCTCGACCTACCCAGGCATCTTCGGGAAACCCATCTTGGTCAGTGTCAATCACCAAGTTAGGCCGGAAGCGGCGGACATCGAACTGAGACGCTTCGGACGTCGTTTGCATTGTAGCCAGCGATGACTCGGACATAATAAGGAGCGGAAAAGCGTCAAAATAAGTACCAGGTGGCGATTCATAGGCGATTAGAAATTCTGGGAAGACGCTGAGATCTGGCAAGGGTTCATCGGGCGTGCGGGCGAAGACTTCGCGCCAAACGGCATCCATGTCTACGCCTTCCGGTGGCGGTATGCGTTTATAGTGCTCAAGTTGATCTTGTGGCAGAAGCGGCCAAAGACTGACGCTGGCCCCGATGGCCTCAGTTAGCCGATCATTTGCGTCAGCGTCTCCGGTTTCTACTGTGCTGCCGTCCGCGAAGGTAATGCGTGCGGTCGGTGAGTGATCGGTAGCGCTCGGATCTGCTAGTAACTCGGCAGCCATACCCATTAGTTCCGGGAAGCGCTTACCGCCCTTGATGCCCCCACGAACCTCATCTTTGACCGCCCAGCATCGGTCGCCCAAAATGCCTTTCTCCGAGACTGCGGTGCTGGCCATGGTATGACCACCCATACTCTTTACCGGGTATCGGTAGATTGTTTTAAGCTCGATGTTGCTCATAGTCAGCGGTTAAGGTTTGCTTATTGTGATCAATGGAATTTGGGTTCGACTCCTTCGAGCGCTTTGACGAGTTCCGCAGCCTTCTCTTGAATTCTCTCCACCAACACATTGGCGTTGTTCGAGAAGTGAAATCCGAGGGCCAAACTCGAGGATAGTTCGATGATTGGTGTGGTTAGGTCGTTGTCGTCGTGGGCGAGATCGAGATGACCACGGACGCGGCAAAAAAAGGCTTTCTGAGTTGATGAACCTTCTGCGTCCAACTCGCCGATCAGTTGGTCGAGGAGGGGACTGATTTGATTACGTGCGATCGTAACTTTGTGCAGTTTGGGCATAATACACTTGATACCTGACTCGCTCCCATTCTGCCGGCCGCAACTGCCCTTGCCAACCCTTTGTACGGAGACGCGGCAATTTTTGGCGAACAGCGGGATGTTGCCAGATCACCTTCAACGGTTTGGCTCGTTTGGCAGGTACTCGTAACAGAAGTCGTAGACCATATCAGCACCTGCTTCGAACAGTATTGCACGGTCGCTGCTACCCGAACACACGCCAATACAGACCATGCCGAGTGCGCGACCTACCTGCATGTCCATTCTAGCGTCGCCCACCATGGCTGAACTGGCGGCCTCAATACCCAATATATCGAGGCAGTCTGTGAGGTGGCGCGGATCGGGCTTTAAGTGAAGTACATCGTCTCTGGCGCAGACAGTTGTCATATGGGCGTCGATGTCGGGAAAGACCTGGTAGATCGCTGCGCGACAGTTACGCGTGACCACGCCTGTTTTCAGGCCTCGGTTTTTCAGTTCCGTGAGATATTCGGGGACCTTTGGGAAGGGATCTGTTTTACCGGCTTCCGTAAGCTCGATATCTAATATGACTTGATGGGCATTTTTTTGATAGGTCGCTGCTTGGGCGTGAGCGCCACGTTGTTTTAACCAATCGCTGGCGGCGTCGATGATTTCGACGATAAAACGGTCGGCAAATACTTGTGCCGGTACGTTGTGAGTCTTTGTTAACGCAATGACTTGTCTACGCATGTCCGGCAGATCGAGATTGGGAGCCAAGGTGCCATCAAAGTCGAAAAGAATGGCTTTGATCTCTCTCGCTGGGTTGAATGGGTCCATAGCGTCTAGCGGTCGTGCGAGTCGCGATGTTGCCATCGATCGGTGCGCGTCTCTTTAATGCGCGAGAAGAACCGGCTAATCAGTGAATAAACAGCGAGCAATCCAGACACGATCATCATCGCAAGGATAATGCCATCCGTGTTGCGTCCCGAGAAGTAAATCGCCACGCACAGCGTAAAAACAGTAAAAATGATCGCAAAAAAAGCCCGCGTGATCAGATAGGTGCCCGCTGCCATGAGGATCCAACTCGCCGCGTTGAATTCGGGGTGGTCGCTGTAACCATAAGTTAATAGCCCCAAGAGCAGGATAGCCGCACCGACAGCGTGGCGGATCTTATTGTCAGTCATGACACGATGTCCACGGCGCCTCCGTCAATACGGAAATTCTGACCGTGAATTGCGTCAGCCAACGGGGAACATAAGAATGCGACAAGGTTGGCTACTTCCTCACGTCGAGCGATTCGCTTGATAGGGATATCTTTGGCGATATGAGGTTCAACTTCATCCCATGTGGATCCCCAGCCGTTCTTTTCCCCTTGAGCAAGGTATGCGGCCTGCACTTCAGGCGTCAGAATCATGCCAGGCGATACCAGATTAACGCGCACACCGCTGTCGGCGACCTCTTTAGCGAGGCTGACATTTAACGTGGCAAGCGCACCTTTGGCGGAATAGTAGGCGGGCATGCGAGCGTTTGGGCGCGTCGATCCTACCGTGCCGAGATTGACAATTCTTCCCCAGGCGCGGTCCTGCATCCCTGGAAGAAAAGCTTGAACCATACGCTGGACGGATAGGACATTTTTCTGATAAGACGCTATCCAATCTGCGGACAGACTTTTTTGCCAGGAGCCACGGTCGGCGGTCCCGTAGTTGTTAACAAGTATGTCAATGTTGAAGGCGCGACAATCCGCAATGAGTTGGTCAGAACCAATATCGTTGGTAATGTCCCCGGTGACTGGTGTACCAGAGCCGATCGCGGCTACGGCATCCTCTGCTTGTCCCGGCGCCAGCCCATGTACGAGTACGTTGGCCCCCTCGTCGAGCAAGTGCTTGGCGATTATTTGTCCCGTGCCTCGATAGGAGCCGGTGACAAGAGCGGTTTTACCAGAAAGTTGAAGATCCATCCTATTCCCCAATTGGTTGGTCGCCTGGATATACTGCACGGATGGAACTCACGTCAATCCTGCTTTTTGCGGCCATCGTTTTTATAGGTAGCTATGTTCAAGCCGTCGCTGGATTTGCGATGGGCATGATCATTGTAGCGGTTGCGGGTGGTTTACGTCTCATGGACGTGCCAACTTTAACCGCAGTTGTCAGCCTAATGACCATGCTCAACGTCTACATCGCTTTGCGTGGTCAGACGCACGAGATCAACAGACACCTGTTTACGTGGCTGGCCTTAGGCCAGGTGCCGGCAATTTTCTTCGGCTTTCAAGTGATGCAGTGGCTTGACGGAAATACTCGGTGGCTATTGGAACTTGCGCTAGGCCTCTTCATCTTGATCGGCGGGCTGTCGATGTTCTTGCGCCCGCATCCGTGGCCACGTGTGACGTCCAGGCTCGGCACCTGGGGCGTCGGTTTAACCGGTGGCCTCGTCGGTGGCATGTTCTCAGCCAGCGGTCCTGTCCTTGGCTGGTTTGGTTACAACCAACCGCTTCCCCTGGCAGCGATTCGTGCCACGTTGCTCGCGTGTTTTGCTCTAACTACGGGCACGCGCACGATTGTTGTCGGTATTACCGGTGGGCTAACAGAAACAGTGTTCACTTATGCACTGGCTGGATTACCAATCGTGGTGGTTGGGACTTGGCTTGGTAGGCACCTGCCGCCACCAGTCACCGAGCAGAGCATTAAGAGATTTGCGTACTGGCTCCTTATCTTTATGGGTGTCTGGATTCTCGTGAGTCTCTGCCCAGATTGTGTAGGATTCGGGGCAAAGACTTGACGCGCTGGATAAAGGCCAAGCTCTGAGGTTGAGCATCAGGGTATAGATAGATACTGGATTCATTCGTCGTCTGAGAAGGGCCTTGGTGCGGCAGTTCGCTGAGTTGATGGGCCCGATAGCCGTCCTGCTCCAGCCCCGAGCAAGCACATGTGTCTAAATTTTTCACAAAACCGTTAGAACCGTGACATGCGGGTTTCGCTGGCAGCCACCTTGAGACCGAAGATGATCACTGCGTTTTCGATATAGTGGTTGTCGAGTGCTGTTAGGTTGGCGTCGTCGGAATCTCGGGTATGGCTTGCTTTGGCCATGAGTGTTGATCCGAAAACGATCCGAACATTGACGCCGACTTGTTTTCTTGCGGGAAAACGCTACTGTGCAGCGCATGTCCGACTTCGATCGCATTCGACCCTATCACGACCACGAAGTCGCCGAAGTGGTTCAGCGCATCGTCAATCACCCGCAGCTACCCGCCGCTGCCGCGAAAATCATAATGCCTAAGGCCCTCAAAACGACAGGCATTGGTGCTTGGCTCGCACGATGGTTGGTGCGGAAAAAAACTAGAAAGCTCACGAGCGTGGCAGACTGCCAACTCCTAATTGCGGAGTACTTCGACGCTCTGATTGCATCGACAACCAGCGGCCTTACTGTTTCTGGTCTGAAAAACCTGAACCCCGGGCAACCCTATCTATTTATCTCCAACCATCGCGACATTGTGATGGATTCAAGCTTGATGAATTACCTGCTGCATACGGCTGGCTTGCCAACCTGTCGCATGGCCGTGGGCGATAACCTGCTAAAACATGAATTAGCAGCGGATCTTATGCGATTGAACAAGAGCTTCGTGATCGAAAGAGATGTGGCAGGTACTAAAGCGGCCTACAAAGTGCTGCATCGTACGAGCCGGTACATTCGACAATCGATTGAGGAAGGTGTCTCTGTTTGGATCGCGCAAAGAGAAGGTCGGGCGAAAGATGGTTGGGACCGCACGGATCCGGCGGTCCTAAAGATGCTTGGTCTCGCACACAAAGAAGTTGGGGGTAGCGATGGCGTGGAGAATATGGTGGCTCGCTATACCGTGATCCCGGTGTCAGTTGGCTACGAACTTGATCCGTGTGCTGGCGCGAAGGCGCATGAGCTCTACCTTACAGATCGCGATGGCAGCTACGCGAAGGCTGTCGAGGAAGATGTAAAGAGCATCATCACGGGGCTGGTCGGTCAGAAAGGACGGGTGCACATTCATTTTGGTGAGCCAATCCCAGCATCTTGCGATTCGCCGCCTGCGATTGCTGACGCGATTGATCGATCCGTACTGAGTAATATACGGGTCTACCCGACACAAGTTAAGGCCGTGCAGATGTTGGGCGACACAGAATCAGAAGCTGCCGAGGTTTGTGCACTGCCAGAAGTCATGAGCATTTTTGACGCGGCGTCGAAATCCTGTCCGGACCAAGAGCGCCCCTTCTTTTTGTGTCAATATGCGAACCTCATCAAAAATCGGCGCGAGTTTCTTGCAGGCGAGTTTTCGCGTTTGCAAAGCTGAAACACTGAAGCGAGCGGTTAGAATCCTGCCTAGTCGTCCGATATCGCCAAATTCCATAATTTTCTGGTATTCCAGCGCCTTGTCAGCATAGATTTGAAAATGGCTACAGACAAAAAAGATTAGTTGATTGCCATCAAGCTAAAATTCGATCGGATCTGCACAATTGTTAATTTCTAACATGATCGGTTTGCGCGCACTTTAGTTGTACCCCATAGCCTTGGGGTATTGGGTAAGGGCTTGATTTTCGTATTCACTGGATAACTGCGATCAACCAGCTCTTGGGTTTTTGGCATATGACGCTGGCGTAGCTTACAGGTAGGTTAGCGGTGGCTCGTCAAGTATGGCCATCTGTTCGCGCAGGCTTAGTAAGTGTTCAGACCAGTAGCGAGAGGTTTCGAAGAATGGGAATGCTCGGGGAAATGCGGGGTCGTCCCATCGCCGCCCAATCCAGGCCGCGTGATGCATTATTCGTAGTGTACGAAGGGGTTCTATGAGTGCGAGAGTACGCGTATCGAATTCATAAAACTCCTTGTAAGCATCCAGGATAACGCTCAGTTGGTAGGTTTGATCTGCGCGTTCGCCTGATAGCAACATCCATAAGTCTTGAATTGGCGGCGCCATCACGCAGTCGTCAAAATCGACGAAGTGGGGCGTATCGTCTCGCCAGAGAACATTGCCCATGTGGCAATCGCCATGGATACGTTGATTGGGGACGTCAGCAAAGATTGGGGTTATGCGTTCAAGCAGGTGTTCGGTAGTGGAAGTGTAGGCATCGATCACATCGTTTGGAATGTAGCCGCTACCAATCAAGTACTCGCGACTTTGCGTTCCGAGTATATCGACGTTCAGACTACGGCGGTGTTCAAACGGTTCGATATTGCCGAACGCATGCATTCTCGCAATCGTGCGTGCCAGCACCTCGAGATCGTCCTCGTTTTCTAGGTTTGGGGGATGACCGCCTTGTCGTGGAAAAAGTGCGAAGCGAAATCCATCGAACTCGAATAGCGTATCGCCGTCGATTTCTATTGGCGTAACGACCGATATTTCCGCTTCCGCGAGCTGCAAGCTAAATTTATGTTCTTCCAGGATTGCTGCATCCGTCCAGCGTTCTGGGCGATAGAATTTACCGACTAAGAAGCCACCTTCATCCATCTCGATTTGATAGACACGATTCTCATAGCTATTTAGAGCAAGCAGTCCCCCGCTTGGCATCAAATCTACGGACTCGACAGCGTCGAGGATCTTGTCGGGGCTTAAAGTATCGTAAGGCGTTTGCATGCCTCACTTTACACTGGTATGCATTCAAAAGTCTGATGAGGCTCGACATGGCGCCCAGAGGTCGACGCGTTTCGCGCCAGCGCGCATGAGCGTTTTAGACATGTTCCTCATCGTGGTGCCGGTTGTGATGACATCGTCGACGAGTGCGATGTGATTCGGTAAGTCTGTATCGGTTACGGTGAAGACATTTGTCGGTTGTGCCTCCCGGACGGATCGAGAATTGCCGTGTTGTACGCGACCGTGTTTTCTGTTCAATGCGTATCGAACTTCGATACCGAGAGCCGATGCGAGTTCATGTGTCAATCGATCGCACTGGTTGTAACCTCGACGAAAATGGCGCCGCCAGGAAATCGGCGTCGGTATCATGACTTCAGGTAGTCGCGTCGCCGTGCTGAGGATGCGCTCGCTCAGAGCACAACTCAGGGTGCGAGCAGCACGAACACTGTTGCTGAATTTCAGGGCGTGAACTAAGTTGACGGCATCGTCTCGATAGACCAAGGGGGCGATGGTTAGACCAACGGTTAGCGGTTTAGTCTGGCAGACCCCGCAGATGAGCTCACTGGTCAGATTAGATGGTAATGGACGACCACAATGACGGCATTGCGTGTCAAAGCGTGGTAGTGCTGACCAGCAATGTCTACAACACAAATGCGGGGTCGCTTCATTAACGACCATGCGACACAAAATACAGGTGTCGGGTAGGAACAGGTTGATGGTTTTGTGAATAATTTTGGGCAACTGCATGATGCTAGTATTAGCACGGCGGGTGCAGTTTATTTGTACGAATTGAGTGGCAAATATAGTGCGCCCGGGCGATAAACGGTGCAGATCAAAGCCAGGATTAATCCAATTGAAGCCTAGGAGTTCGGTGTTATAGCAGGACATCCGATACTTGCTGGGCCGCGATTGTGCGGCCCTGGAGGTTGCTGCATTCGATTTTGAGCGTTCGACGGACGGGAACCAGCTCGACAACGCAGCTCCTGTCGCTCAAGTGATTATCGATTTAACGCGCGATCAACGATAGGTCCAGGCGTCTGCAAAATCTTATGCAAACTGCGTATGAGGCGATAGGAGATGGTTAAGAGTCTGGAAGAGACTGTTGCAAGCGGTGCCTAGTCTGCCATGAAGGTATCGAACTGCTCGCGGTATGCTGGATCCCAGCGAGACAACGCCGAGCGACCTTCAATTAAGTCATCTGCATGCCATTGGATGCGTTTGTGATCGATTGCTTCGCTAACATCGTTGTCCGGGCACAGGATGTAGAACGCGTTTTGGCTGAGTTTCTCAAGCATGAATGCAACGACTTGTTCGGGGCTCCATGCTGCGTGTGGTTGTTCTGGAAGAAAACGATTTATAAGGCCAGTGTAGGTGAATCCGGGCACTAACAAGTGTGCGGTGACGGGGCAGTTCTCGATATTACGAAGTTCATGTGTAAGCGATTCTGTTAGAGATCGGATCCCAGCCTTTGTGACATTGTAGGCTGGGTTGCCCGGCGGGTTTGTGATGCCTTGTTTGGATCCAGTATTGATTATCATGGCGGGTTGGCCCTGGTCTATCAAAACACTTGTGAATGCTTGAACCCCATTAATGACCCCCCATAGGTTGGTGGCGAGAAGTTTCTGCCAGGCATCGACGTTCGCAAATGCACTGGTCGGAATGCTCATGCCGGCATTGTTCATCACAACTGCGATGCGATCTGTTGAGGAGACGATCTGGTCTCTGAACGCCGTAACCTCCGTATAGTCGCTCACATCCACCACTATGCCCAGGTGGGGTAAATCGTTTTGTACTGAGTTTATTTCTTCAAGTGCGGTGACAAGTTGCTTCTCATCGCGATCGGCAATACAAACCCGCATGTCGCGACGAGCATACTCTTTCGCGGCTGCTAAGCCGATGCCATTTGCACCACCGGTAATCACAGCTGTACTGCCTGCTTTTAGTGCCTCGGTAAGATTCATGTTTGGTCGATTAGAAGCTGTCGTCGAGCATAGACATGACCGCCGCTGAATCAGCAACCATGCCCGCCTCTAGTCCTTCAGTTTTTGGCAGCAAGCGATCAAAGAAGAAGTGTGCAGTAACTTTTTTTGCTCTGCCGAAGTTATTATCAGGCGCGATCGCCGCCATTCGACCCCAGAGCCACGCGAATGCCGTGAGTCCAGTTAGTTCGAGATAGTCGGTCGAGACAGAGCCGATGAGATTTGGGTCCTCTGCGGATCGATCTATGATTGAATGAGTGACCCTGAGGAGCCTATCTAGTGCGTCATTCAAGGCGGGTTGGAATTCAGCCGCCACTTCACTTTGCGCCATGAGATCGATAAATTTTCTCATCGTTGCCCCATTATCGCGCATCACCTTGCGACCCAGTAGATCTGCTGCCTGGACCCCATTTGTGCCTTCATAGATCTGCGCAATACGCACATCGCGAACAATTTGCTCAACACCCCATTCCTTTATGTAGCCGTGGCCACCTAACACTTGTTGCGCGTTCACGGCACCCTCAAAACCTTTATCGCTCAGATAGGCTTTTGCAATCGGTGTGAGTAGCTCGCTCAAGCGCCCGGCTTCTTTGTCGCCATTGAACTTTGCGAGATCCAGCTGCAGGCCGACAAAAAGGGCAAAGGCGCGACCGCCTTCGTTGTAAGCGCGCTGGCTCAGCAACATACGCCTAACGTCTGGGTGCGCGAGTAGAGAGTCGGCAGGACCATCGGGGTTTTGCGGACCCGTCGCCGCGCGTCCTTGCAGCCGATCTTTTGCGTAACTCGCGGATTGTTGATAGGCGAGATCGCCACTGCCAAGACCTTGCAGGCCAACGGATAGTCGCTCGTAGTTCATCATCGTGAACATCGCAGCTAGACCCTGATTTTCTTCCCCAAGCAGAAAGCCACTTGCGCCGTCATAGTTAATTAAGTTTGTGGCACTCGCACGAATGCCCATTTTGTGTTCGATCGATCCACTTGCCCAACCGTTACGCTCGCCGAGTGATCCATCTTCGTTGACGAGAAACTTTGGCACGATGAACAAAGAAATACCCTTGGTCCCGGGTGGTGCATCGGGTAGTTTTGCCAGGACGAGGTGAATAATGTTTTCGACCAGGTCGTGTTCACCACCGGTGATAAATATTTTCGTGCCTGTAATCGCATAGCTACCATCAGCCTGGGGTTTAGCGCTTGATCGCATGATGCCGAGGTCCGTGCCGGCATGACTTTCCGTCAGCGCCATGGCGCCACTCCATTCGCCGGAGTACATCTTTGGTAGGTAGGTTTGCTTTTGCTCTGGTGTGCCATGCGTGTCTATCGCAAGGGTCGACCCAACGGTTAATGTGCCATAGAGATAGAGACTTGAATTGGATGCCCACAGCATCTCTTCGACCAGACAAGCCAGCATCTTTGGCATACCTTGGCCACCAAACTCAGGATTCCCGGCAAGACCGAGCCATCCGCCTTGGGCAACTTCTTGGTAGGCGTGCTTAAAGATAGCTGGTGTTGTGACAACACCGTTTTGCCACAGAGCACCTTCCTCGTCGCCGATTTGATTGGTCGGGGCAATGACTTCCGATGTTAGGCGAGCACCTTCCGCGACGATTGCCTGAGTTAGTTCTTCTGAAAACTCAGTCAGCGCCGGAATTTCAGGCCAAATTTCTTGCACGCGGAAAAGGTCAAAGAGAAGAAACTTTGCATCTTGTTCAGGAGCTTGATATTTCACAATGGTACTGCCTTCAGTCAAGCGAGCGGAGCATTCTAACTGACGAAATAGCGAGAAACGAATTTGTTTCCCGTTTGTTGAGACTTGATTAGGGATTTTCGAAATCTGCCAAAATCTCATGATACGCTTGGATGATGGACGTGCGCATTGCAACCCTAGAACAAATCAACGATCTACCGTGGGGGATCTCGAGCGAGGGCCTTGAGTCACTGCTCGGATTGGCAGATCAAGTGCTGGAGAACTATACGGGTGAAGTCGAGATGCTCTATGAAGACAGCTTCTACCGCTTCTATCAGGATCGTTTGGTTGAGGCGACTTTTCCCGACGTGCATCAGTTCCATGTAGACGGGGTTTCTGTGTTGTCGATGTTTGAATGGCTCTCAGGTTGCGATGATGTCGTTGATATGGCGAAATTTAGAATTAGTCTCTCACAAGGCATCGCCTACGATTATCGTATCCGGGCCCGAGGCTCGGTAACGGTTTTCGAGGCGGGTCGCTGGGATGCGCTGGTGGTAAATAATTCTGACAGAATTTGATTCTGGGCGCTTAGCGCTTAGCGCCGAGCGTCAGATGCGTTCGGTTCGGGACACGGATGCGCAGGGAGATGCGGGTTGCAGGCGATTGTTTTGCTTAGCGCGTTAGACCAACCCGCGATGTTGGACTTGGCTAAAGGTAGTGTCTGCAGGCGCCAGATACGAGTAATGGTATAGAGAGATTGGTTGCCTCGAATGACTTTGATCATGGTGACGAGAGGCTTGCCGGTGCGCTTGTTCTTGCCGCAAACAAGCATGCGGACGACACTAGGGTAGCCGTTCTCGAATCCAGAAAAAATTGTGTGGTCTCTGAACTGGTCGCAAAGTGTCGATTGGTCGTAAGCCCAGCTGTCGACGAATTCTAGTGGGTCGGGTAGCGGCTTTCCAGACATCGCCTCCACGGATAGTTTTTGTACCCATTCTTCGGCGCTGTCCGACGGTAGGTACTCGGCGATTCTCAAGTTTGGATTCGTCGAGCTAAGCACCCGTTGCCATCCAATTGGAATTTCGGTGTTGAGGTACTCACCCTGATTGTCTGTCGGGTGTGTCATTGCGTTAGCTGCGACAACGCCAGCAAATACTGCAACTATGACCGCGCCGAGCTTTACTAACGGGGCTTTGTTCACTTGCTTAGTAAACTTGTTCTACCACTGCTTTTACAAAGCGCTGTGCACCATCGGTAACGAAACCGGTGCAATAAGTGTGATGTGGTCCAGAAAAACCAGGGTCACAATCGAGTCGGTTTGGCGTGCGGGTGATCTGGTGACCGCGCGATTCGTACTGAAACATGCTGCGATCTAGTAGCCAGGCAATGGTCGCGGAATCCCAGGGATGGAAGCCGTCATCGACAGGAAAAGTGCGAGTCCAATAATCACACCATGCCAGCGAATTGTCGTAAAAGTACTGAGCTGTCGGACTAGGATTTTGTCTGATCGTTTCGAGATCAGCTTGCGTGATGCAAACCTGGCTGGTGAGTTCGAAACCCATAAGAACAGTAGGGATGCCTGAACTCAGTACTCGCTCTGTTGCCGTGACGTCTTGTTCGAAATTAAAGTCATGAACCGGTCCAGCAGCACCGATGTAGAAATCAGCGCCGTTGCTGCGACCGGCCACAATAACGAGTTCATCGATATTGCCGATCAGTTCTGGATGGTGCTGGAGCAATATTGCAATGTTTGTTAACGGTCCGATTGCCGCGATGGTGCAGCGTTGCTTGCGCAGTTTATCAGCAAGAAATTCGACCGCTTCATTGGTGTCTGAAGACGTGTCGATTTGGACACTGGCCCCTTTCATAACCGGGGTGTCTATTTGTTTTAATGCCACGAGTTCACGCGCTACCCGATAAACCTCGTCGATGGGTCCGTTGCCATAAACGCAGGTGACACCGAGTAAATTGATGTCCGGGTTGTTGATTGCCTCGACGATAGCAAATCCGTCGTCTATATCTCTGGGCCGGCCTTCGTGCCAAACGCCGAGTGCTACATCGGTATCGATGATTAAGTTTGTCATGCGAGAATCAGCCCTGTTGCGGTTGAAGCTAACGTAATTTTTGTGTCGTCATCTATCGTCAGCGGTAGCTGCGCCACACCAAATAGCCGTCTGAGTATCTCGATACCGGCAAACTGTCCGGCCAAGGTATATGAGAAACTTGCTGGACTTCGATACAGCGTCAATGCCGTAGCAACTTCAGCTTGAGACATGCCAGCAAACAATAAGTGCGCCCACATCACGCCCACATCAAATTCTGCTGGGCCAAAGAAAGCGAACTCCGGATCGATCACAGCGAAAAGCCCTGAAGATGTGTTGAGCCAACTACCGGGATAAAAGTCGCCATGTAACAGACAAGCATTGGTTGAGGGTTCGCTTAGGTAAAGCTGGCCGAGCTGGATAGCTCGATCTTTGACAGCCTGTGTTGCTAAAGTATTCCACGCGGCAGTCAAAGCCGGACTGAACTGTAAACCATTGTCCTTCCGGAACGGCAGGTCAAAGATGTGTTCATGGTTCAGTTGGCGCATAGATTTATTTACAAACGAACTCGGATCGGTGACCCCGATCGCGTGTAGATCCGAAAGCCATGAGAGCAGCGCTGGGATAACTTGGTCTGCATCTCTGGCGCCTGAGCCGTACAAGGTAGTCAGGTCCGAAGCTGCGCCTAAGTCCTCCATGCACAACGTACGACTCTCGACATCGAAGCCAACAATTTTAGGGGTGTGTTCGGCAACGCCAGTCCCCGCGATGGCCTCGTAAAAAGAGCGCTCTACCTCGATTCGTTCGATAGGCGCGAGGATATCAGGGTATTTGGCCACGTAAGGTAGGGACTGTTTTAAGATCACAGAGTGGCCACTGGCCAACTTCGCTCGCCGGACCCAATTCATATTGCCTTCACCGGCAAGCGTGAGCTCGGTGAATTCGTCAGAGTGTGCAACCCAACCTTGGTCGCGCGCGAGCTGGCTAAGTTGCGTGAGGTCTGCGTTAGGCATGTTCAGTGAATGGCGACGGGATTGATGACAGCTTGTACAGCACCTTCAAAGCGCGGTTGCCCAAGTACAAACAAGAATTCAGTGACGCCGTCTTTCGCAAGCTCCCTGCTGTCCATATTCTCAAGTATATAGACACCATTTTTAGCCAAAAGCTCTGGATGCACGGGGAATAGTTCTCCCTCTTTTTCGGCAGGAATAACCTCCAGAGCCCAATTATCGGCACCAATGGCAACAACGCCCAAGTTGGCGAGATAGCGCGCGCCGCTGAGGCCTAGGCCAGGTTGTCCTGTCATGAAGCGGTTTGGATCAAAATCCATTACGTCCAGCCAGCCGGTATGGAGGAGGACCACATCGCCGCTTTCGATTTGAAGCCCTGCCGCCTTGGCTGCTCGCTCAATTTCAGGTTGGTTGATCGCGGTACCTTCCGGGAGCGGGTCCTTCCCCAGCAGTTTTGTCATGTCGAGGAGAATCCCGCGAGTAACGATTGGCGGGAGTTCGTGGATAGAGAACTTGGTGAGACCCTTTGGTGTGACGAAGTCGCGAGCATGGGTCGCATTGTAGTAAACGTGGTTTTCTCCCATATGGCCTAGACCATCGATTTGGCTGCCAATGCCCATCCAGAGATTCATTAGGTCGTCGTTACCGGTGGCTTTATTGCTGCCGAGCGGTGTGCCGGTGCCGTCGTCAAGTTGCAGGATGGTCATTGAGTACGAGCGTGGCGGATAGGCGGGCGACGTAGGGCCCGTGGTCACCCCTAAGCGGTAAGTTTTACCGTGTTTGACCAGGCGTGTTGCCTGCAATACTTTTTCGCGGCTGAGATTGTTGATTGCCCCGAGCGTATCGTCTGCTCCGTATTTAGATTCAGGTACTTCAGCCTGCGTTGCAGCGCCAAGCCACGCGAACGCGAAGAATAATAGAAGGCGGGTCTGTTTCATGACAACTCCAGTTAGTCGATTAGGAATATTCGGATGAGCCTACGCAAGTTGGGTGGTAAGTTTGCCATAGATGCCACCGAAGGCGCCGTTACTCATAATGACAACGTGGCGCTTTTTGGCGCTCGCATGAGCTTCGCTGGAATGTTTCAGAATGGCGCTCACAATCGCGTCGTGTTTGTCTAACATCGTTGCGGGGATGACACAGTTTTTCTGAACCTCTGACAGATCCCAGTTAATGTTCTCGCCGCGAAACCAAACGACCTGGTCGGCGGCGGCGCAGCAGGTGGTTAGATCTTGGCGGAGTGTGCCGAGAGACATGGTATGAGTCCTGGGTTCAATTACGGCGACGATCTCGTCACTACCGACTGCTTTACGTAAGCCTTCAAGCGTTGTACGGATCGCTGTCGGATGGTGTGCGAAATCGTCATAGAGGACAAAATATTGGTCTTGGTAGATCGTTTCCAGGCGGCGTTTAACACCAGCGAATTTGCTCAGTGCTTGGATGGCTTGTGCAACTGGTACCCCCACATGTCGAGCAGCACCGATCGCGTTGAGTGCATTGTGTTGATTGTGTTTGCCTAGAAGTTGCCACGTCACCTGCCCCTGATGTTTGCCGTCCAGAAGCACGTCAAAACTTGCGCCGTTGCTGGCTGTTGCTCCAACTGACCACATGCCGCCGATATCTTGCGCTAAAGGTTTCTTAATCTGCGTTTGTCCGACTCGGGCAACTTCCGACCATGTGCCGAGCGCTAACACTTCGTCGATGTTGTCGTTAGCGCTCGGCGCTAACACTAAACCTGTCGCCGGGACAGTGCGTAAAAGATGGTGAAACTGAGTTTGTATTGCTTCTATATCGGGAAAGATATCCGCGTGGTCGTATTCAAGATTGTTCAATATGAGCGTGCGCGGACGGTAATGCACAAACTTCGAGCGGCGATCGAAATAGCTCGTGTCATATTCATCGGCTTCGACGACAAAGAATGGCGATTCGCCTAAGCGCGCCGATTGGGCGAAGTTTAAAGGGGCGCCACCTATGAGATATCCGGGCGACATACCCGCGTGCTCTAAGATCCAAGCGACCATGCTCGCGGTAGTTGTCTTGCCATGCGTTCCCGCCGCGGCAATTACCCAGCGACCTTGCAGGACGGTCTCCCCCAGCCACTGGGCGCCAGAGGTGTAGGGCAACCCAGATTCTAGAACATACTCAACAGCCTCATGCCCTCGTGGCAACCCGGCATTGCCGATGACGACAAGATCGGGTGCGGGCTCGAGTTGTTGCGGATTGAAGTCCTCATAAATCTCGATACCGGCAGCAGCGAGTTGGTCACTCATGGGCGGGTAAAGCGCTTTATCGGAACCCGTGACACGGAACCCCATTTCTTTTGCGAGTTGGGCAAGGCTTCCCATAAGTGTGCCACCGATACCTAAGAAATAGATATGTTGGCTCATAAGTTCGTTGTTACTTGGGTGATAGCGATGGTGAAAATCATCACAAATAGAGCCGCGGCAATTCCAAGAGCAAGGGAAAGTTCGAGGGCCTTATGCAGGATGAAACCGAGGGTGCCAACAGACCAAAAAAACATGCCAAGAAACGCTATTTGACTGAGTACCGGACTGATCAGGGTCGTAATGAATATGGCACAGGTCGAAACGGCCGTGACGATGGAATCGACGCCGAATACTGCTGCGAGGGTCTGATAGAGCCGGCCATTGAAGCTCATTAGCGCGAGAACCAGCCAGACGAGACCCGCTGTGCTTGCTTGGGATACGACGACGCTGGTAATGAGACTGAATTCACTGGAAACGACTTTAATGTCCATAACGTCTGCCGGTGGTGGCGGTGGCAAAACGGTTTGTAAGAATGATGAGGCAATTAGCGAAGTCAGGGCGCTGATGAAGATGACAATAGCGAGGAGTGTCGTGTTGGCAGGGACCGAATCCGGTCCGCCCTTGAAAATACAGATACGCCAGAAAACCAGTAGGATCGCTGTCATGCTTGCCTCAACCTTGTATGATGAAATTGTCGCATAAAAGCTGTGCACATTAGGCTTTTTTAAGCGATTCAATTATGACACCGCGTGATCCTGCTCGGGCAGTGTTTGTTCACCAGGGCAACCTTACCAAGGGAAATTATGGCTAAAGCCAACGCATTCTATGCTCAATCTGGAGGGGTAACTTCCGTTATCAATGCGACCGCGTGCGGGGTGATAGAAACCGCACGCAAAAACAGAGACACGATCGGTAAAGTTTATGCCGGGCGCAACGGTATTTTGGGTGCGCTGAACGAAACGCTCATAGATACAAGCAAAGAAAGTGTGAAAGCGATTGCTGGTTTGCGGCAAACACCGAGTGGTGCTTTTGGATCCTGTCGCTACAAATTGAACTCGATTGAAGAAAACGCCCGAGAGTACAACCGCCTGATCGAAGTCTTCAAGGCGCATCAGATCCGCTACTTCTTCTACAACGGTGGTGGTGATTCCCAGGATACAGCTAACAAAGTGGCGCAGCTGAGCGCTGCTAAAGGTTACAACATGCAATGCATTGGTGTACCGAAGACGGTCGACAATGACTTGCCATTCACTGATTGCTGCCCAGGTTTTGGCTCTGTCGCCAAGTATGTAGCAATATCGACGCGAGAGGCTTCGTTGGATGTTGCGTCAATGTGTGAAACCTCTACCAAAGTTTTTGTCCTTGAAGTCATGGGGAGGCATGCCGGTTGGATCGCTGCTGCCGCAGGCTTGGCACAAGAGCAAAAAGGCGATGCCCCCCACATCATCTTGCTGCCTGAAGTTCCTTTCCAGCAGGCAAAGTTCATCCGCAAGGTCAAAGAATCGGTCAGAAATTGCGGTTATTGCGTGATCGTGGCGTCAGAAGGTGCGCAACGTAAAGATGGCACCTTCCTCGCCGACTCAGGTGCTGGCAAGGATGCCTTTGGCCACACCCAGCTTGGTGGTGTAGCGCCGATGCTGGCAGAACTGGTTAAATCGAAAACGGGCTACAAATATCATTGGGCCGTCGCTGACTACCTGCAACGTGCCGCCCGACACATCGCATCTGAGACAGATGTGAATCAAGCGTATGCGTTAGGCAAGGCGGCCGTTGAATTTGCTGTCGCCGGGAAAAGCGCTGTGATGCCGACAATCGTGAGAACGAGTGATGAACCCTATCGGTGGAAGATTGGTGAAGTTAAGTTGTCACGGGTTGCCAATGTCGAGCGTAAGATGCCCAAGAATTTTATCAGTCGTGATGGCTTTGGCATTACTGCCGCCGCACGTCGTTATCTAGCGCCCTTGATCGCAGGCGAAGACTACCCAAGTTATCGAAACGGTTTGCCGCAGTATGTGCGTTTGAAGAATGAGTTGGTAAAGAAAAAACTGACGACCCAGTGGTAGGCACTACTGACGGCTAGCCGTGTGCTGTCAGTTCCGTCTCGCCCAGAATGTCGCAAGCACTAGCAGAGTGTCAGATCTGAGGCGGTGAGGTATCGGTGCATCTCGACCAGATCGGGGTAGCAGGTCGCAGCTCAGTGGCATCTTTCTACTTGTGTCCTTCCGCTGGGAAGGGCGTATCCTCAGTCTCGTCATCAGTAGAGGGCGATAATGAGCCAGCGACTTATGTTTTTGTGCAAATCCATCATGCTAGCGACAGTCATGATGAGTTATTCGGCGAGTATGGCAACGGAGAACCGTGCCACCGATGACCCGGAAGTACAGGGTGCTCTGGCTGTTGTTGATGCATGGGCGGAGTCGTTAGTTGCCTACGATGAGGTGCCTGGCGTGTCGATTGGCATCGTCCTCGATCAGGATCTCATATTCTCGAAAGGCTATGGCTTTTCCAATGTGCGGGGCAAAGTTGCCGCTGATGTTGATACGATTTATAGCATTTGTAGTATCAGCAAGCTCTTCACCAGTATGGCGGTCATGCAAATGCGCGATCAGGGGAAGCTGACGTTGCGTGACCCGGTCGCTGATCACCTGCCGTGGTTCGATATTGACGAGCAGCATGCAGATGCAGGTCCCACACGCATCCGGGGATTGTTAACCCACTCCTCTGGATTGCCGAGGGAATCTGAATTTGCTTATTGGCAAGGTGACTACCCGTTCCCGGATCGTGAAGCGATGATGGCGCGACTGAGCGAGCAAGCAACCTTGTATCCTGCCGATTCTCTTTTTCAATACTCCAACCTGGGCCTGACTTTAGCAGGAGAGATCGCTGCCAAGCACAGCGGTAAGCCTTATGCCGATCATGTGCAGGAAGCGATTCTTGATCCGCTTGAACTTTGGGATACACGACCGTTCTTTCCGGCTAACTTACATGGTAAGCAAATGGCGATCGGCTACTCTGGTAAGTTCCGCAATCGCGAACGGCAACCGGTTCCGCCCTTTGATACCAAAGCCATTGCGCCTGCTGCGGGATTTACCAGTAGCGTTAGCGATTTGGCGAAGTTCGCGAGTTGGCAGTTTCGAACATTGTCCGGAGAGCGAAACGAGGTGCTCGATCCTAATACGCTGCGAGAAATGCATCGTGTCCACTGGGTCAATCCAGATTGGAAAGTGACCTGGGGGATCGGGTTTGTTGTATCGGAACGAGACGGGACGAGTACCGTGGGTCATAGCGGTGGCTGTCCGGGCTACATCACTCAGTTTGTTTTGGTGCCAAAGCACAAGCTGGGTGTGATTGTCCTCACCAACGTCTCGGATGGTCCTGCGGGTAAGATCAGCGCCAATATAGTCAACACGTTGGGGCCAGCCCTTGGGAAAGTGAAGGAAGATGCCGGTGATGTTACGACAGACTTGGATGAGTATGAGGGAAACTATGGCGGTTCGAGCTGGGGCGGTGAATTGGCGATCCGTGTTTGGGGGGATAAGTTGGTTGTGGTTAATTTACCAAGCGACAGTCTTGAAGACTTGCCCAAGCTCAAGCGTGTCGGCGGTGATCAATTCCGAAGGCTCACAAAAGAGGGCGATGAACGCGAAAACTGGATCTTCGAGAGAAGTGACGATGGTCAGATAATTGGCATTCGCCGACACAGTATGACCCTGACTAGGGTCTTGTGAGCCTTGGCACGGGTCACTTTGACATTTGATAACGGGCCGACCACCGACGTTACTCCGTTCGTTTTACGAAAACTAGCCGAACGTAATCTGACGGCCTACTTTTGTGTTGTCGGCGGTCAACTCCTGCGTGGTAGGGAACAAGTGGATGTCGCTAGTGAAGCTCTAGCTGGAGGCCATAAGATAGTTAACCATTCTTTAACCCATGGTATATCGCTCGGGGATGACACGTCTGGTGAACATGCGCGCCAGGAGATTGGCGAAATGGATCGTTTCATGGGTGAGGTGCTTGGCGATTGGGGTGAAAAACTGTTTCGACCGTTTGGTCGCGGTGGATCGTTAGGACCACATGTTTTTAGTCATAAGGCTTTGCTTGAGTTGGGTGCGCTTGGCTATTCAGTTTTGCTTTGGAATAACGTGCCTCGTGATTGGGCGGAGCCCGTGGCGTGGGTTGAGACGGCACTTGCTAGGCTAGCCGACCAGTCTCATTCCGTGGTGGTTCTGCATGACCTCAACACAGGCGCGATGAAGGCGCTGCCAAGGTTTTTGGATAGGCTCTTGGCTGACGGACACATATGTACGTGTGATTTGCCAGACGATTGCATGCCCATGCGGTCCGGCGTGATGGCTTGGTCGGAAGAGAAGCTGGCGCACCTTGTGCGGGCTGATCAGTAGCGCGCCGCTATTCAAGGCATTTGCGATTTGCCTGTAAGTGGTACTAACCGGGGCTCGCAGATCGGTCTTCTGCCATTTCTTCCATCGCGTTGTAGATGTTTATAACGTGCAATGCAAGCTCACATATTCGCTCTGGCTTGACGTCAGGAAGGCGGCGATGTCTCTCTAGAATTTCGCTTGCAGGCTGCGTCCTCCATAGGTCCAGCCTGTCGCCAGAAAGCGTACGGATTTCATTCGCAATCCGATCGCCAATATCTCTGCCTAGGGTATTCACGCCAAAGGTTGTTGTGATCGCCTGATCCGTCTGGGACCACTGGCTGAGCAAGCCGTGCACTTGAGTAAATTGTTCCGCAAACGTAAACGTAGCGACGCACTGGCGCCCGTCGGCGAGATATGCGGTGTGTGAATACGTATAGGGGCCGCTGCCAAAATCTTGCCGGTGCCAGACACCAATCAACGCATCTGTTGCCTCTTCGTGCGGGATCGTCGTGCAACCGAGTAGAAATATGAGCGGCGGCAGAAGGGATGCTCTGGCGAAGCTAATCACTACTCTCGTTTGTGTTGCGGTCTGGGGTCTGCCATCACCCCAATGGGTGAACGAGCCCTGAGGCCGCCGTCGACAACGATAGACTCGCCAGATACGAAAGATGATTCGTCAGAGGCGAGCCACAGGGCGGCATTTGCGATCTCACTGGGCTCTCCCAAACGGCCTAGCGCGTGCGCCTCTATGTTGCGTTTGTAAGCATCTTGGTCGGCCATCATGCGCTGAACTGGCGGTGTGGCAATTGTGCCAGGGCAGATCGCGTTCACGCGAATGCCTTGCGGTGCATGATCGGTTGACAGTGCTCTGGTCAGATTGATCACGGCACCTTTGCTTGCGGCATAAACGACGGATGCACCGTCGCCATGGAGACCAGAGATGGACGCTGTATTAATGATTGAACCGGACCCTTGCGCGACCATGTGTGGGACGGCGTACTTCGCGCCAAGGTAGACGGAACGGACGTTTACGTTCATGACCAGGTCCCAATCGGCGGGTTCAAGCTCCGGTGCAGTGCCTGGCCTGAGGGTTCCGGCGTTGTTGAACAGCACGTTGAGCTTACCGAATTGGTCAATGCACTTCGCGACCATCTTGGCCACTGACTCTGGATTGGAGACGTCGACCTCGAAGGGAAGGGCAATGCCGCCTAGATCCTCAATATCGGCCGCGACTTGGTCCGCTTTGTGCGGACGTATGTCAGCGACCAAGACCTCGGCGCCTTCCAGAGCAAAACGCATGGCAGATGCCGCGCCTATACCGGATCCTGCTCCAGTTACTATGGCTGTTTTGTTGGATAGTTGTTTGGCCATGTCTTCTCCCTGTTGAGATCCGGAGAGTAGCCTAAGATGGCGGGAAACAAAAAGGGGGCGTACGCCCCCTTTTTTTACGAGCCTAGCCTGACTCAGACAATGAGTGGTGCGATCACGAGACTGACGATCGCCATGACATTAATAAGAATGTTCATGCTAGGACCTGAGGTATCTTTGAACGGGTCACCAACTGTATCGCCGACAACTGCTGCGGCATGAACGTCAGAGCCTTTACCACCGAGGTTGCCTTTTTCAACGTACTTCTTAGCGTTGTCCCAAGCTCCCCCTGCGTTCGCCATGGTGAGTGCAAGTAGTACGCAACCAAGAAGCGCACCACCTAAAGTGCCTCCAAGCGCCTCTGCGCCAAGGCCAAAGCCAACGACTGGCGGCACTCCAACTGCAATGACGCCAGGAAGAAGCATCTTCTTGAGTGCTGCAGTTGTTGCGATTTCTACACACTTAGCATTATCTGGCTCGGCAGTACCTTCCATTAACCCCGGAATTTCTCGGAACTGACGTCGAATTTCTGTGATCATTTCCATAGCTGCTTCACCGACTGAAGTCATGGTGATGCTGGCGATGAGAAAGGGTACGAGACCGCCAATGAAAAGCCCGATTAGCACCCTCGGGTCGCCGATGTGCAGAATAAATTGCCCATTTCTTTCTAACCCAACTGTTTCAACGAATGCGGCGATAATGGCGAGTGCTGCGAGTGCTGCGGCGCCAATAGCAAAGCCCTTGCCCATCGCTGCGGTGGTGTTGCCCAGCTCATCCAACGAATCTGTAATAGCGCGCGTCTCTTCGCCGAGGCCGGCCATTTCGGCGATGCCGCCCGCGTTGTCAGCAACCGGGCCGTAGGCGTCAACTGCCATGGTCATGCCGACGGTGGCTAGCAAACCAACAGCCGCGACACCGACGCCATAGAGGCCAGCGAGTTCCGTTGAGACGTAGATGATGCCGCAAATCGTTAGGACTGGCACGACGACAGACTGCATACCGACGGCCAAGCCGGTGATCATCACGGTCGCAGCACCGGTTTGCCCTGATTCCGCGATTTTTACGACCGGTGTTGAGGAGGTGTAGTACTCGGTAATCAGGCCGATCACGACACCACCCGCCGCACCGAACAGTACGGATAACCAAATATTGTTTGAGATGCCAAGGCCTTGGACGACGAAATAGCCAGCGATGATAAAGAGTATCGGGGTCCCAACCATGCCGATTCGCAGCGCGACCGCAGGGTTAGCGCTAGAAAACATGCGGACAACGCCGATGCCAATGATGGAGGTAATCAAACCCGTTGAAGCCAAAGCCAACGGTACAAACATGAGGGCTGCGCGTCCGTCTGCTTCGCTCATTCCGGGAGCGAGTTGACCCAGTGAGACAATCGCCAGCGTCGATGCGATCGCGATCGTCGCGATCATTGATCCACAGTACGATTCAAAGATGTCGGATCCCATACCAGCAACGTCACCAACGTTGTCGCCAACGTTGTCGGCGATGACTCCGGGATTTCGTGGATCATCCTCGGGGATGCCTTGTTCGAGTTTGCCTACGAGGTCGGCGCCAACGTCCGCACTTTTGGTATAGATGCCGCCACCGACACGCGAAAAGAGTGCGACGACGGAGGCGCCCATACCAAATCCGTGAATGTGATGGGCGGCCTCCGGGTCTCCACCAAATACGTAGTAGACGAGACCTAAGCCCAAGAGACCAAGGGAAGCGACGGCGAGTCCCATGGTTGAGCCACCAAAGAAGGCAACGGACAGAGCCGCCGCTTGACCTTGGGTGTGGGCTGCTTGGGTCGTGCGCACGTTCGCCTTGGTAGCGGTGAACATACCAAACCAACCAGCGCATGCGGAGGACAGTGCGCCAGCCAAGAAGGCGGCGGCTGTCATCCATCCGAGTGGGCTGAAGTAAATTAGAACGAGCAGGACGCCTGCGAAAATGGCCAGCATCGTGTACTCACGACGCATAAATACCATGGCTCCTAAATGGATTTGGTCAGCAATCCGTTTCAGATTGTCATCTCCTTCGTCGTATCTTTTAACGATGAAATAGATGACTACGGCTGCCACTAATCCTACGACACCCAAAACGGGTGGAATTAGGGAGAGGTCGATCATAAAAGTCCCCAAGAATGGTTAGCTTGAATATTGTTGTGAATCTAACGAGGTGATGATGACACTCGTCAAACAACGCGCGCGCCTTCATCCCTACCCGTAGGCGGCGGGTATGATACCAGCGTGGAGGTTAGGGTCCAGTGTAATTGCGTTCTTAAGAGACCAAACTTTGTTGCTGATTTGTAGCAGCCCCCCTTCCGATCAACCTTGGATCAAAAGCGCTCGCAAATCAATAATCGCTGCATTTGCCCGCGCGATGTAAGAAGCCATGACTAAGGAGTGATTGGCAAGCATGCCTAGACCATCTCCGTTAAGAACCATCGGGCTCCAAAGGGGGTCTTGGGAGGGTTCTAGTTCACGAATGATCTGTTGTAGCGAAATGCGGGCATTCTTCTTGTCCAGCACATCGCCAAAGTCCTGCTCTAAGGCCCGCAACATGTGCAGTAGTGCCCACGTGTAGCCTCGTGTTTGGTAGAAGACATTGTCGATTTCTAGCCAATCGGTTTTTACCAATTGATCGCGAGGCGCATCGGTCGCTTGGCTGGCGGATGCATCTCCAGCGAGGTCTGTGTTCAGCTGACGTTTGCCAACGCTGGCTGATAACCGTTGTGAAAGGCTACCGAGGCGCGTTTCGACAGTTTGCAACCATTGTTGAAGATTGTCGGCTCGCGCATAGAACTGCGCACTTGTTTCGCCTGAATCCGCAAGGCGGCGGAGGTAGGCGCGAAAGAACTCCAGGCCCTGTTCATATTCGCTTTCGGTTTGCGGCAACATCCAGGAGCGTGCATCAAAGAAAAAGTGTCCTTCCGCTTCCCCGAGGTCTATATCCTCTGCCGATTGGCTCTGTGATCTGGAAAAATCGTTACGATATACGCGTGCGGTATCTCGCAGCAGCATGATGGTGCCGAATTCCCATTCGGGTACATTGTCCATCCAGACCCCAGGCGGAAAAACGTCGTTCGATAAGTAGCCGCCTCTTTTCCCTAATAGCGTTGCGCCAATCTGGATAACCGTCGCGGTGGTGACGTAGCCGGTCACGAGCGAATCGCTGTTGATTTCTGCTAAGCGCGTTGCATTTTGTCGAACAGGAAATTGGTCGGGTTCGGAGTCCCACCAAAATGCGAAGAGGACGCAACCAAGCAGATAGCCGCCGAGGATACCGCCGGAAATCTTGCCAATCAGGCCCAATGAGGCGGGTCGATCTTGATTCATGTAGATCGGGTCTTTGGGCGCCCAAAACTTCCAACGCATCGTTGTACTCCGTTATTTGACCAATTCGGTTATCTTGCAAAGCATAATCGCTCAACGCTCGCGGGTGTGCGAATTTTGATTTGTGCGCGCAATCGTGTTGTTGCGACATCTTGGCTCAGGCGTTGATAAACCCAACGCGCTTGGACATCGTTGCGTGCGGTAATGACGAAACGACAGGCTTTGCCATCCGTTTCTCGGCCGAGTGCCCGCAACTCGTGTTGTAACGCCTCCGTTTCACGCGTCAGGTCCGTCTGCTGCAATTGTAGAGTTGTACGATCTGCTTCCTCTATGAGTTGGATTTGCGCCGCAGAAGGCTCTATCGATGGATGCGATGAGTTGATAAGGCGGGCACGGGTCAACATTGAACGAGCCGTGGCGAATTGACGACGGTCTAAGGCGCGCATGGACAGCGCAACGTATTCTTCGACGATACGCTCTAAGCCGCGCTGAGCATCTTCTTGATTTGGGTCAAGGGCGAGAATTTCCTTGTAAATCGCAAACGCGCTGCCCTTGACCGGGTAAGTCAGGTGGTCGTTTTTGATCGCCGCGGCCGCTGCGTCGAGCAACGGAAACAACTCGGTGTCGTCGAGTATTGCGGGGGTTGCAGCGTCCGTGGGCGCTGGATCTGCAAGGCGCTCGGGCGCGGAGGGCGCCGTCTGGCAGGCTTGGAGGGCAAGGCCGAGCGTTATTGGGAGGCAGAATCGCAACAAAATTGCCTTGCCTTTTGAGGCGTTGCGCCAGATCACATCAAATGCTCGGTCCAGCTGTTATCAATAAGCGTCGGATTGTACCGAACTTATTCGCATTCCGGACGTCCATTCATAATAATGTGCGTGATATATTCGTGCGATTTGGCAAATTAGATTTTGGGAGCAAGAGTCTAGGTCAAAAAGCTTTCCTTGGTGTGTGAATCTGCAATGTGGGCAGAGACGAAATTAGGCGCAAACATGATTGACGCATGGTCCTGTAAAAACTGGCGCGCTCTTATCCTTGGCCTGGCGCTGATGTTCAGTCATTTAGCGGTAGCTGAAGAATTCGATTTCTCCGGTGGTGGCTCTTTTCTCGAAGAAGAGGTATTCCTGAAAGTTGATGAGGCTTTCGCGTTAAGCGCTTCTCTGTCAGAGGGCGTTGTCACTGCCCGCTGGGAGATGCCGGATGGTTACTATCTGTATCGTCATCAATTCAATGCAGAAACGAAAGACGCCAGTGGTGTTGGATTGGGTGAGCCGGAGATACCGCCGGGGAAAGAAAAAGTCGATGACTATTTTGGTGATGTAGAAGTCTATTACCAAAGCGCAGAGATGCGTATTCCGATAACGACCGATAGTGCCAATGCATCGGGTCAGATAGGGATTGGGTATCAAGGGTGTGCCGACAAAGGTCTGTGCTATCCACCAGAGATCAAATGGTTTGTGTTTGATGGCGGTTCCTTGCAGCCCGCAGAGTTAGTCCGGGCGTCGCTGGAAGAAAGTGCCGCATCTTCGCCGCCGAGCGCTCAGAATGAAGCCAACGCTGCGGCGCTTATCGCCGATACTGAGGAAGAAATTCTTGCCGGGGTGCTTGCGGACGAAAGTCTGCTGAAGGCATTGGCGCTCTTCTTTATAGCCGGAATTGGTCTGGCCTTTACGCCCTGTGTGCTACCGATGGTACCGATTCTATCGAGTATTATTGTTGGTGAAGGTGAGGGGATCTCAAACCGACGTGCGTTTTCGCTCTCTCTGGCCTATGTGATCGGCATGGCGATTACCTATGCTTTCATTGGTACGTTGGTAGGTTTGTTTGGAGCTGAGCTTAATCTGCAGGCAGCGCTTCAGTCGGCCCCAGTGTTGGTGTTTTTCGCACTTGTGTTCGTTGTTTTGTCCTTGGCGATGTTTGGCTTCTATGAGTTGCAGATGCCGCAGAGTTGGCAAGACAAGCTCAACAAAGTTAGTCAACAGCAAAAAGGTGGGAAGCATTTATCGGTGTTGGCCATGGGTTCTGTATCAAGTCTTGTTGTTTCTCCTTGTGTATCGGCGCCGCTTGCGGGGGCCTTGATTTATATCTCGACTACCAACGATGCCGTTCTTGGCGGGCTTGCGCTACTTTGTCTTGGCTTGGGTATGGGTGTGCCGTTGATGGCTGTTGGCGCCAGTGGTGGCCAGTGGTTGCCTAGAGCAGGTGCCTGGATGAACGGCGTTAAAGCCGTTTTTGGTGTGCTACTTTTGGGCGTCGCTATCTGGTTGTTAGAACGCGTGGTTGCCCCATCGATTACGCTCGCGCTCTGGGGTGTTTTGCTCCTAAGCAGTGCGGTCTACCTGGGTGTGTTGGATTCTGCACCTCGGCGAGGGATTGCCCAGTTTGGCAAAGCGCTAGGGGTCGTCAGTTTTGTCTGGGGTATTTTGTTGTTAGTCGGCGCAGGGTCTGGCGCGCACGACCCATTGCGACCGCTCGGTGCGATTGTTGCGAGTGGTTCCGCGCCGATGGCGCCTGGAACCAGATACGCGACCGACGATGGTTGGCAGGCGGTTAAAAGTCTTGAGGATGTTCAAGCGAAGATCATGGCAAGTCGGAAGCCTGTGCTTTTGGATTTGTATGCAGATTGGTGTATCTCCTGCAAAATTATGGAGCGAAATGTATTCCCAAAACCTGAAGTGGCTGGACTGCTGGCGCAGTTCACGCTATTGAGAGCGGATGTTACCCAGAATGACGAAACCGACCAGGCGTTACTGAATGCCTATGGACTTTTCGGACCACCGTCACTGGTGTTTTTTTCGCAAGATGGGGGCGAAATAGAAGAAGTTCGGATACAGGGAGAAGTGGATGCGGAGGCCTTAGAGCGGCATCTACAGGCTGTATTGAACTTGTTTAGTTAAGAAAACGTCGGCAATTTAGCAACCAAATTCTTATAAAATGCTGCTAAAATCTCAGGGTTGAGATTTATTCTTGAATAATTGATAAATACCAGGTCAATACGCCTGGGCTAATCTATGGACCGGGAGGCAGTGTGGATCTAAGAAAAGTTAAAAAGCTGATTGAACTGGCTGAAGAGGCCGATATTGCAGAACTCGAGGTGACGAGTGGCGATGAGTCGGTCCGGATCCGTATGAACGGTCACGGCGTGATACATGAGGCCGTCAGTACGACACCGGCGCTGCAGGCCGAGAACATCGCTGCGCCCATAGCATCGCCGACGCCGGCAGGTAAGCCTATTCAGGCACCCATGGCCGGAACTTTCTATCGTGCGCCGAGCCCGGAAACGTCAGCGTATGTTGACATTGGGCAAGACATCTCTGCAGGTGATGTTGTTTGCATTATTGAGAGTATGAAAATGATGCATGAAATACGGGCGGCAGAAGGTGGCACCATCACAACAATTCCGGTGGATAACGGTTCGCCAATTAGTACCGGCGAGGTGCTCTTCGTCCTCTCGTGAGCTGGTTGCAAGTCGAATTTATTGTCACACCCGATCGATTAGAAGCGCTGGAAGCAGCAATGTTCGCAGCTGGCTGTGTCTCCATCGCGCTCGTCAGTGAAAGCGACGAGGCTGTATTAGAACCTGCACCTGGTGAAATGCATTTGTGGCGATCTGTTCGTGCACAGGGTTTATTCCCGCTATCGATAGATTTATCTGATTTGCGAATACTGGCTAAAGAAGGCGGGCTGAACGCAGAACTGACGTTTATAGGTCAACAGGATTGGCAGGGTTATGCGCGTTCTTTTGCGACCGATGAAATCTTCGCTGATCGTATTCACCTGCGCCCCCCCTTGTCTGAAGGTGAATCATACGAATCTGACCAGTTGTTGCCTCTTTTTCTAGAACCAGGTCTAGCGTTTGGTTCAGGATCTCATCCGACGACTCGATTGTGTTTGGACTGGATCGCGAAAAACGTTTTCGCCGGCTCTAAAGTTTTGGACTTCGGTTGTGGCTCTGGGATCCTCGCAATTGCAGCGGCGCTGTTGGGTGCCGAAGTGGTCGCAGTTGATCATGACGAGCAAGCAGTGACTGCAACCATCGACAATGCGCGAATTAACGAGGTTGGCAATAGAGTGAGAGCGGTCAATCTAAATACTTGGTTGGCTAATCGTGACTCAGGCTTTGATGTCATAGTGGCCAATATTCTTGCTGGTCCGTTGCGTGAACTTGCTGGCGAGTTTGTACAAGCGGCAAAACCTAATGGAGTCATAGTGCTTGCAGGTCTATTGACCGACCAGGTTGATGACGTGCAATCCGCTTACCCGACAGCCGTGGATTTTGTTAGCGCTGATCGAGTTGAAGGCTGGGTCAGGCTTGTGGGCGTGTCTGGGGTTTTGTGACAAGATCGGGTGGTTATGCCAACAGAAGATGAAGACTTAGCACCGCTGATCACCTGCTGTCCGAAATGTTACACGCAGTTTCGGGTCACGGAGGCGCAACTGCAGGTCGCGAAGGGCCAGGTTCGTTGCGGCTCTTGTTTACACGTTTTCGATGGCACCGAGCATTTACTCGTTGACGGTGAAGTTTTGAGCGGGTCGGGGGAAGCCGACGTAGATGCGCTTTTGGAAGAACTGGATGAGATCGAGCGGTTTGATGATCTGGCAGAAGACGTGGCTGAGGATGCGCCAGGATCTGGTGAATCTTTCGCCGAAAATGACGATAGCAAAGACGTCGGGGAGCGCGTAGCGTTTAACGATTTGGTCGTGCCGTCTCCTGCAGCGGAGGGCCTGCCTGAAGAGTTGCCGGCCATTGATATAAACCATGAACAGACTCTTCATGAAACTAATGCGCGTTTAAAGGCGCTGGAAGATGAATTGATGACAGACCTCAAGGCAGGTCTGTCTACAAACCCGATGCTACCAAGTACCATATCGGGCTACCGTTTGGGTGTGCCTGAGGAAGACGAGCCTGAGTTGCCGCAACTTGCAAAGGCGCCTGACTCGCCACTAACGCCGGGGCCAGATCGGACTGAGGGTGAGCTAACCGCGACGCCGAGTGGTGGTGATTGCGCGCCGCAGCTAAACGAGCAGATTGAGCCCGCAGCGGGCAAGTCGAATGATTGGCGATACCAAAAGATACCTGCTGAACTTCTTGCGGATGAGCGTCCGCAACGTGGTGTTGGCACCTGGGTTGTCTTGGCTGTCGCGCTCATCGCACTACCGGCGCAAGTCTTATGGTTTCAGTTCGATACCTGGGTTAAGGACGAGACGATGCGGCCGGTGTATGCATTCATATGTGATGTGTCTGGCTGTGAATTGCCACTTAGAAGAGACGTTGGTCTCATAGTCGCCAAGAACTCAGTGCTGCGTGATCACCCCGACCAAGATGAGGCGTTGATTTACGATGCGTTGTTAGTTAACTACGCAAAATATGCGCAGCCATATCCATTTATTGAACTGACGTTAATGACAATGGGTGGGCAATTAATCGCTAGTCGTCGTTTCAATCCTCGTGAGTATCTTGGCGGGGAGGCAGCAGATGCAAAGATGATGCAACCACGAACTCCGATCCATATTTCGCTCGAGTTTAAGGGCCCAGGCCAGGCTCCGTTAAACTTCCAAATCCGATTCCTGCCTGCAAGCTGAGTCTCGTTGATTGAGCGTAAAGAGCGCAAGGTGTTCACCGATAGCGGTCACTAATCTTCGCTTTACTCCGGATCCATCAGTGGGTTTACTAGTGCGTACAATACATTGGAGAAAAAAATGCTTGGCTACACTACGATTGGCGTTAGCAACATGGCTAGTGCAGAAGAGTTTTACGGCGCTTTGCTCGGAGAAATTGGCGCAAAGCAGTTGTTTGGTCAGGACCGCATTAAGTTCTATGGCAACGGGCAAGGCGCAATGTTAGCAATCTGCGTTCCGTACGATGAGAATGCCCCAACTTCTGGCAATGGCACTATGGTTGCCATCGACAGCGGTAGCCGTGAGGGTGTTGATAAGCTCTATGCAAAAGCCGTTGCGTTAGGTGCTACGGACGAGGGTGAACCCGGCGAGCGTAATCCTGTGTTCTATGGCGCCTATGTGCGTGACCAGGATGGTAACAAACTCTGTTTCTATGAAATGAAGATGTAGTTCCGGGAACCCTCTAGGGCACGCCCTGGTGGCATCTTTGCGCGCGTAGTGGCAAGCGAGTATCATGCCGCGCTTTCTTATTGAGCCGTTTTGCCTTTGTCTATCTCGGATATTCAAATCGGACCCCATACGTTAAAGAGTAACGCTGCGCTTGCGCCTATGGCAGGCCTTACGGACGTGCCTTTTCGCACCCTTGCCTGGCGCTATGGTGCCGCTTATATGGTTAGCGAGATGGTTTCCGATAAGGTGGAGCTGTGGGAGTCCGGTAAAAGCCGTTTGCGACGTATCCCCGTTCCCGGCGTTACTCCGGTAGCGGTGCAGATTGCAGGCACTGAACCAAAGGTCATGGCTGATGCGGCACGGCGACACGTTGATGATGGCGTCGATGTCATCGACATTAATTTCGGTTGTCCCGCCAAAAAAGTCTGTAAAAAGTCAGCGGGTTCCGCGCTGTTATCTGATCTCGGCTTATTGGGTGATATTGTGCAGGCAGTTGCGGCGGCTGTCTCTGTGCCGGTGACGGTCAAGACGCGAACCGGGCTTGGTCGCGACGATTATGCAGGCGTTGATGCCGGGCGCATTGCGGAGTCTGCCGGCGCGGCCTTGATCGTGATGCACGCTAGAAGCCGTGCGTGTCGTTTTGTTGGCGATGTCGATTATAACAAAGTGCGTGAACTCACCTCGGCGGTGGCTATCCCAGTGTTGGTCAACGGTGACATCTGGACGCCATCAGATGTTCGCAAGGCGCTATCAGCGACCGGTGCTGATGGGGTCATGGTAGGGCGGGCAGCGCTAGGCCAACCATGGTTGTTTCAGGAGTTAAGGGGTGGCGGACTGCCGGGCCTCGCGGAGCGTTGGGATGTGGTACTTGAACACGTTTCGTTGCTGCACAGTTTTTACGGCGAAAGGGCTGGTGTGCGAATCGCGCGCAAACATATTGAAGCCTATGGCCGAACGTTAGGGTTCGATCCGAGTGGGTGTCTTCGGATTGATGAAGCGCATGGGCAAAGTGCTTGGCTGCTGGCAACCCGGAAAAGAAAAATATCTACAAATACTAAGAGCATGGCACGCAAGCGCGTCAAACTTCAGCGGGAAGAGGCGGCGTAGAAGAATCGTTCTGGTCCTAGGTCCGAAAAGATATTAAGAGACAAACGTTAGAAAAGATATCTAGAGACATAACCAGCTAAGTCCTAGAAAGAAGAGCAACAAAAGGGGGGAAGAGTGGCTGCACTCAACATCAGAAGAGCGCTGCTAAGCGTCTCCGATAAAACAGGCATCGTTGATTTAGCGAGAGGCCTTGCGGAGCACGGTGTCGAGCTACTGTCGACTGGTGGTACTTACCGCACGATTCTCGAGGCAGATATACCCGTCGTGGAAGTGGCCGATTACACGGGATTTCCAGAGATGATGGACGGACGCGTAAAAACGCTGCACCCCAAAGTTCATGGCGGCATTCTCGGTCGCCGCGCTATTGATGGGGATGTGATGGCTGAGCATGATATTCAGCCGATTGATCTTGTCGTCGTTAACCTTTATCCCTTCGTAGAAACTGTCCTGCGTGAAGACTGCACGGAGGAGCTTGCTATCGAGAACATAGATATAGGCGGTCCGGCGATGCTGCGATCCTCGGCGAAAAATCACCAAGATGTGCTTGTGGTCGTCGATCCGCAAGATTATGAGCGAACCTTGCGTCAGCTGGGTGAGGGCATAAACTTTAGTACTCGCCGTGCGTTTGCGGTTAAGGCTTTTCGCCACACCGCACAATATGATGCGACGATAGCAGGATACTTAGGCGCGGAAGAGACCTTGCCTGAGTCCATCAGCCTTGCTTTTAACAAGATGGACGAGATGCGTTACGGCGAAAATCCGCATCAAAGTGCTGCTTTCTATCGTGAGGTTATCCCGCCTACCAGTGGTACGATCGCCAATTACAAGCAGCTGCAAGGCAAAGCGCTTTCATATAACAATATAGCCGACACAGACGCAGCGCTAGAATGTGTCAAGGTCTTTGCGGAACCAGCCTGTGTCATCGTCAAACATGCTAATCCTTGTGGCGTGGGCACAGCAGAAAACATTAGTGCTGCATACGACAAAGCGTTCGCGACCGATCCGACGTCGGCATTTGGTGGCATTATCGCGTGCAACCGAGAGCTTCAAGGTGACGTTCTCGATCGTATTTTAGAACAACAATTTGTCGAGGTGGTCATTGCGCCATCTGTCGATGATCAAGCGGTAGTCATCGCAAAGAAGAAGAAAAACGTTCGGCTTTTGGTGTGTGGGGACCTAACGAGTGGTCGTCGTGGCTTGGAGTACAAGCGCGTCGGTGGTGGTCTGCTTGTTCAAGACGCGGACGAGATTTGTTTGGATGAGTCGGCGTTAAAAGTTGTTACTCAGTCACAGCCTAGTGAAGCGATAATGCGTGACTTGATGTTTGCCTGGAAAGTCGCTTGGTTTGTCAAGTCGAATGCGATTGTCTACGCAAAAGATGGCCAGACCGTCGGCGTTGGTGCAGGTCAGATGGCCAGAGTCACGAGTGCTATAATAGCCGCAATCAAAGCGAGTGATGCAGAGCTGGACGTACCGGGTGCTGTGATGGCGTCGGATGCGTTTTTCCCGTTTCGTGACAGTATTGACGCGGCTGCGGAGGAAGGCATTGCGGCAATCATTCAACCGGGCGGGTCCATGCGTGACCAAGAAGTGATCGAGGCGGCAGATCAACATGGCATACCGATGATATTCACCGGGATCCGTCATTTCAGACATTGAGACGTACCATCGAGAAGACTCAATTAAAGGAGGCACGATGAAGGTTTTGGTCATTGGCTCAGGTGGTCGAGAGCATGCGCTGGCGTGGAAATTGACCCAGAGTCTGGGTGTCGCTGAGGTATTGGTTGTGCCAGGCAACGCGGGTATTGACCGAGACGACGGTCTGCGCTGTGTTGATATTGATGTGCTCGATTTCGACGGACTCATTAAGCTTGCTAAAGAGGAAGACGTTGGCTTCACTATGGTCGGCCCGGAGGCGCCTCTTGTTGCGGGTATTGTTGATCGTTTCCAGGCGGAAGGGCTACCTTGTTTTGGGCCCAGCGCAGGGGCTGCTCAGCTCGAAGGGTCAAAAACGTTCACAAAAGAATTCCTGGCGCGTTATGACATACCGACCGGTGCCTACGAAGCGTTCACCAATGTGGACGAGGCAATCGCCTATATCAAAGCGCAGGGTGCGCCCATCGTTGTCAAAGCAGACGGTTTGGCAGCAGGAAAGGGTGTTGTCGTCGCGCAGACGGTTGAGGAGGCGATAGAAGCTGTCCAGGATATGTTATCGGGCAATGTGTTCGGTGAGGCGGGTGCTAGAGTGGTGATTGAAGAATTTTTGGCAGGTGAAGAGGCGACCTTCATTTGTATTTGTGATGGAACGACTGCCCTACCTTTTGCGTCGTCGCAGGATCACAAGGCTCGGGATGATGGTGATCGCGGACCCAATACGGGGGGTATGGGTGCTTACACCCCGGCCCCAATAATCGATGATGAAATGCATACCAGAGTAATGGAACAAGTCATCGCACCAACGCTTACTGGAATGGCACGAGACGGTGTTCCCTATACAGGCTTTTTGTATGCGGGGTTGATGATTACGCCGCAGGGTCAACCCAAGGTCATCGAGTTCAATTGCCGCTTTGGTGACCCTGAGTGCCAGCCGATTATGATGCGAATGGAGTCAGATCTGCTTGCAGTATGCCAGGCAGCCCTAGCTGGTGAATTGGCGTCTACAGATTTGGCTTTTGATCCCAGAGTTGCGCTAGGGGTGGTGATGGCTGCTGGTGGGTATCCGCTTGCTTACGCCAAAGGAGACCCCATCAGTGGACTCGACAAAGAGCTCGTTGATACTAAGATATTTCACGCGGGTACAGCGCGCGATGGTGATGACATTGTTACCAATGGTGGCCGCGTATTGTGCGTTGTGGGCGTTGGCGCTAGTGTCACGACGGCTCAGGCACGAGCGTATGAACGCGTTGATCTCGTCGGCTGGCGAAACCGTTTTTTCCGCAAAGATATTGGGTATCGCGCCATTGAAAGAGAGCAATAATCGGCAGATAAAGCGCATGCGCAGCAAGATGGTTTTTCGCTTTTGCTCGGTATCGATAGTTGGTTCGAGCCTTCGTACAAACCTTTTATCCGGGATGTTCCAGCGTCAAGACACGAGCCAACCTCAAGGTACAGCGGATAGATGCTGCGCATCAGGGTATGTCACTTAAGGGTCGAGATAAGCGAGAGGATAGGGTGAACGGTGACCTGCATGAAATCCGCTGGTGCGATTTTCTTCAATCGAAAATGAGGTAAGCCCTGTCTCGATGCGAAGGGCGAAATGTGCTGCCGGCATCGTGACACATGATCCCCTTGCCGGTGCGACAATAGTAGTCGGTGGTCAGAGTGGCCGCGAGATATGCTGACGTGAGTTCAGTAAATCCGATGTGACTGCACGCCCTCCAGGGAGCTGTGTTCTGCGACAACGTTGTCCCGAAGTGGGTCGATCGAGCACACGGCTGTATTGGATCCTCAACAACGCGATTGCTTAACGGGGAATCTATTGCTGAGCAGACGCTGTGTGCTTGTTTGTTGCTAGAGCATGGATACCAGGCCTCGAGTCTAGGCAGGGACCGTGCGGTCTTGAGCCCAAGAGCGCAAAGACTCGATACTCTCGGCGCGAAGCACCGAGATGGGATAGGTCCGTTCTAGTGCACCGGCGATATCGGCCTGAGCGATACTGTCTTCTCTCGCCGCTGCTAAGTATCGTGCGGATACGATGGCTTCTTCGATTTCAGCCCCAGTAAATTCATCGGATTTGAGAGCAAGTACCTCTAAGTCGAAGCCATCTGGGTTAAGGTCGCGCTTAGCTAAATGAATGCGAAAAATCTCTTTGCGTACTTCGGGGTTTGGCAGATCGACGAAAAATATCTCATCAAGACGCCCCTTGCGCATCAATTCAGGCGGCAGCCCAGTGATGTCGTTGGAGGTGGCGACGATGAACACGGAGTTTTGATTTTCTGCCATCCAGGTCAGCAAGGTGCCAAGTACGCGTTGCGAAGTTGCGTTGTCCGCCTGACCCGTGGCCAGGCCTTTTTCGATTTCGTCCATCCAAAGTACGCAAGGCGACATTTGTTCTGCCTGCTTCAGCGAGTTACGCAAGTTACGTTCGGTCTCGCCGAAAAACTTGTTGTATAGGGTCCCGAAGTCTAATCGTAATAAGGGAATAGACCAGAAGCCGGCGACCGCTTTTGCGGCAAGGCTTTTACCGCCGCCCTGTACGCCGAGCAGTAAAATACCCTTGGGGCGGTCTTCATCCTTAGACAACAAAGCGTCTTTGCGTAAGTTTAGCCAACCTTTGAGGTTGTCTAGCCCGGCAACGTTCGAAAAACGCTCGGTATCGTATTCGAAATGTAAAACACCTTCCGCGTCCATTAACTCGAACTTCAGTTTGTTAATAGCGGGGATGTCGGATTCGGTAATTGCGCCGTCAGCGTATATCGCGTGCCGGATAAGCACTTGAGCATCTGCGTGAGAGACGCCGCGTAGGTTAGCAATCAGCTTATTGAGCGTACGATTGTCCGTCCGTACTTTCTTATTGTTTTGTTGTGCCCATTCCTGGGCGTGCGTGCGTACCATTCCCATGAGTTCGTCATCGCTTGGTAGCCGCAGATTCAGGTTGGCGGACATCCGTCCGATTTCTTGTGGAATGTCGAGCTTATGGCTAACGAAGATGATCGTGTTCTGTAGTCTTTCGAACTCTAGTGCAATGTCCTTCAGGTACCGCGTGTTCTTTGGCTCGCCCTTCAAATAGGGATGGAAGTCACACAGTACATAGATGGCTGGGCCGGGCGTGGTCGCGATATGCTGCAATAGATCTTCTGGTTCATCGTGCTCGATTGGCTCGTTGGACAGACGTTCACCGACCCCCCCCAACCGGAGACCACGGGTAATAGTCCACTCAAAGAATGATACGCCGCGCTCCATCGCGAATTTCAGGAGTAGTGCCTGGACGCGCTGTTCGTCGGGTGATTCGATGCCAACGATTGGAATGTGAGCGTCGAGCAGAACGTTGAGATCTTTTGTGTCGGCCATAGTGGTATTATGCACCGCTTCGAGTACAGCGGTGTGATCTGTTTATAGCGATCGCTCCGACCCGAGGTAAATCGCGTGAATGATAGGGCTTGTGGTGTATCGATGATGGAACACGAACAAAAAGAGCCAGGCCGTTCAATGGGTACCGTGCTTGACGACGTGGTACTCGGATTTGATCGGGCCCTGAAGACGCTTACAGGGCAAGTTGAGGCTTCTCGACCGAATCCTGCAGGCGATGTCGTGGATCTCACGCTTGAGGAGGAAGATCGCGCACATGCCGTTGGGCTGATGCGGGTCAATCACGCCGGCGAGATTTGTGCACAGGCACTTTACGAAGGTCAGGCGTTGACGGCGAAAAGTGATGTCTCTCGTCAGGCTCTAAAGAGCGCGGCGCAAGAAGAACGGGATCACCTTGTATGGTGCCGCGAAAGGCTCGCGGAATTAGGTGGGCGTTCAAGTGTTCTCGATCCAGTTTTTTATGGTGCATCCCTTCTGATTGGCGCCGCCACTGGTTTAGTCGGAGACAAAGTGAGCCTAGGTCTCGTAGAAGCAACGGAAGACCAAGTGGTCGAACATCTCAACAGACACTTATCTGAGTTACCCGAAGCAGACCATAGAAGTCGCACAATATTGGAACAGATGCGGCGGGATGAAGCCCGTCATGGCGACGAAGCTCTTGCGATGGGTGGTGAGTCGTTCCCCAAGCTTATCAAGTCGGCAATGACCGTGGTCTCCCGTGTAATGACAAAGACGACATACAAACTCTGATGGCTGATGACACCATTACGCGGGCCGAATCTCAAAGGTATGGCTGATCTCTACCCCTGCGCGCTGCAACATAATAGAAGCAGAACAGTATTTTTCAGCGGTGAGGTGAATGGCCCGTTGTACTTTCTTTGTTTCTAGACTCTTGCCCTGAACGATGAAGTGAATATTTATGGCCTCGAATACCTCGGGGACCTCGTCTGCGCGCGTGGCTGTGATCTCTGTCACACAATGGGTCACTTTTTGACGCGCTTTGTCTAAAATGTTTACAACGTCGAAGGACGTACAACCGCCTAATCCCATTAACATGAGCTCCATTGGTCGCGGACCTGTATTTTCGCCGCCAGAACCTGGGGGGCCGTCGATCGTTATGGTATGGCCCGAATCCGCGGTGGCTGTGAATTGGCGTTTTCCTCGCCATGTAATCGTCGTGTGCATGGTGTCTCGTTTGCTGAGTTTTTGGGGAAGAACGAGACATTCTCGTGCAAAAAATAGTGAACTGCGACCGTTCAGAATGTGAAAAAGTACCGTCTGTCGACCACGTCTCGTAACAGTTCACATTCTTCACCTAGTATTCATCACAAGCAACGTGTAACGAAGGAGCGCAACAAATGCTAGCAGCAAGATCAAACAATACGGGAGGCCGACCGTTAACAGCGAGAGGTTTCCGAATGAACCCAAATTCAGAAGGCACGGCTGCGCATTTAGATGCGTTCTTAGCCGCTGCCCACCGCCGGAAGTATCCGGCTAAGAGTACTCTCATCTATGCGGGTGATAAGAGTGACTCGATTTACTACATTCTCAAAGGGTCTGTGACCGTTCTTGTTGAAGATGAGTCAGGTCGCGAGATTATCGTTGCCTACCTAAACAAGGGCGACTTCTTTGGTGAAATGCCGCTGTTTACGGAGGACACCCCACGTTCTGCATGGGTAAAGGCCAAAATCGAATGCGAAGTTGCCGAATTGTCGTACAACAAGTTCAAGGAATTGGCCGAGCGCCATACCGACATGCTTTATGCGGTCGGCAAACAAATGGCTGACCGGCTTATTCGAACGACGCAGAAAGTCAGTGATCTGGCGTTCTTGGATGTGACCGGTCGAGTAGCTCGCACACTGCTTGAACTGACCAAGCAACCAGATGCGATGACTCATCCGGATGGTACGCAAATTAAAATTACCCGCCAAGAGATTGGCCGAATCGTCGGCTGTTCGCGGGAGATGGTTGGACGAGTTCTGAAAACCCTAGTGGGTCAAGGATTGGTCTCTGTCAAAGGAAAGACCATGGTGGTTTTCGGTACCCGCTAAGACGCAGTCGCGTTAATGCAGGGATGATCTGTATACATGGATGTATGCAAAAAAGGGGCACTAAGCCCCTTTTTTTATGCCCAGAGTTTCTTAATACGAAAAGCCATATCGCGTTAGGCTAGAGATCTAACCATCGATGGGGAAAAAATATGGCTCACCACGGCATGCACCATCTAGGTCTGGCGACACACGACATGGAGGCGACACTCGATTTCTACGAGAACACGCTGGGCTTTGAAACTAAAGTTTGTGATCTCTTGCGACCTGAGGCGGGTGGCGTGATCCGACATGCATTTATGGATGTCGGGCAGGGTGAGATGATTGCATTCATGGAGTGTAACGACGTACCGACAGTCTCTGCCGATTTTGATGCGGGGATCAATCATGGCTTAGGCATCGCAGGTGGGGTCATCCATTTCGCTTTCAAAGCGCTAGATGAAGACGATCTTGACGGCAAACGCGATGCACTCAAGGTTCGGGGTGTCGATGTGACTGATGTTGTCGATCACGGTTGGTGTAAATCGATCTACTTCAGAGACCCGAATCATCTACAGCTGGAATACTGTGTATTTTCTGGCGATCTTGCCGCAGAGCTCGTTGCTGATCGCAGTACAGATGAATGGGCGCAGCTCGCACGCACACAGGAGACTAGTTAACCACGGTTAGGCCCAGACTAGGGGTTCCAGTGTGATGGCCTACTAGCTAGAAAAAAAGAGTGCTTGCAACTCGCGACCTGGATCAGGCGCGCGCATAAACGCTTCTCCAACCAAGAAACAATGCACGCCGTTGGACTTCATGCGTTCAACATCTGAACGTGTCGAGATACCGCTTTCAGTCACTACGGTGACATTGTCTGGAATTTGCGGGAGAAGAGCTATGGTCGTATCCAGACTTGTTTCAAAAGTCTTAAGGTTGCGATTGTTTATCCCGATTAGGGTTGGTCGTTGCGCTAGAGCGGATTCCAATTCGACTTGGTCGTGTACTTCTATGAGTACGTCCAGTCCGATACCCTTTGCTGTCTGATTCAATACGGTGAGGCGCATGACATCGAGCGCGCTGACGATCAATAAAATACAATCGGCGCCCAGAGCGCGGGCCTCGAATATCTGGTATTCGTCGATGATAAAGTCTTTGCGAATCACAGGTAAATCAACCACGGCGGCGGCGTCCTGGAGGTACTGATCGCTGCCCTGAAAATATTGTTCGTCGGTCAGGACTGAGAGGCAGGTGGCCCCTGCGGCTGCGTAGGAACGGGCTATGGCTGGCGGGTCGAAGTCTGGCCGGATGATGCCTTTGCTTGGCGATGCTTTCTTGATTTCTGCGATTACGCCAGGTTCGCC